>Ga0210057_1007522_pt1 | contig 13163 bp, 13 predicted proteins | sample CryGeyCG2114_010_2_FD_183968 | JGI IMG/M metagenome (GOLD analysis project Ga0210057, IMG submission 183968) | Groundwater microbial communities from aquifer - Crystal Geyser CG10_big_fil_rev_8/21/14_0.10 (SPAdes) (version 2) | ecosystem: Environmental > Aquatic > Deep subsurface > Groundwater ... | reverse complement strand
TTTTCCAATAGTTCTTCTTCGCTTGAGCCAATCAATTTGGCTGGCGATGGCATAAATGAATACATAGTTTCCTCCTTATTTTCTATACCTTTATTATACCTGATGATAAGGAGAAAAGCAAAACACGAAAAATACGTTAGATCATTAAAAATGTTACCGAAAAGTTTATAAAATAGTGCTGCTGAATCGCCCTACAGGTTTATTTGCCGACAGTCCCTTTATGTATAGAGGCGAACTAATGCAAGGTTCTCATAAGCCAATGATTTCTAAGAAACTTTTTGACAAAATTCAAAAAGGAATTATCGACAACGGCAAGCCCCGCGAAAAGAAAATCAAGGAAGAACTCATTTTTAAAAACTTTGCGATCTGCGGAGAATGTGGATACAAGATCACTGGCGAACGACACACTAAAAAAAGCGGATTGGTTTTTGTGTATTATCGTTGCACAAAAAAGAGCAAAGTTAAAAAATGTACTGATGGCTTTTTGCGGGAAGAATTACTTGCCGAACAAGTAAAAAATATTTGTCAAAAAGTTTCTATTCCCGACGAGTGGAAAAATAACTATTTGGGTAAAATCAGTGAATGGGAACAAGAAGAAAGCCACTCGTCGGTTTCTTTCGCTCAAAATCTTAAAATTAAACTAAAAGAGCTGAATACAAAAATAGATCGTCTCACAGACGCCTATCTTGAGGAAGCTCTTGAGTTGTCAGAATATCACGAAAAGAAAAATAAACTAATTGAACAAAAGAAAGATATTGAAGAAAAAATTAAAGATTTTGAGCGAAAAGGAAATCATCGGCTCGAACCCCTCAAAAACTGGGTTTTTGAGGCCAACCAAGCTGAAAATCTCGTGCAACAAGAAAATTTCTCTGGGATGAAAATTTTCTTGAAAACCATCGGCTCGAACCGCCAAATCCTGAACGGAAAGCTGAAAATAGAATTTAAAAAAGAATACAATTTACTCTGGAAACTGCCAGCCGAAGCGCGAGCCAAAGGCTCGCACGAGGCGGCTTCCGAACAAGTAAATACATTATGGTGGACCAAGGCGGATTCGAACCGCCGACCCCTTGAATGCGAATCAAGCGCTCTACCAACTGAGCTATTGGCCCCCTCACATAGAATTAACAAAGCTGTTTTTCAATCTCCGTTTAAGCTGGTTATATGCTTGGGCAAAACGTTTCAAGTTGGTTTCTCGATATTTTGTGTCAGCTTTGGATCTATATGCTTCAAAATATATCAAATTGTAAGGTGCTTTGCTTTTGGTTGACTTATTTTGTTTACTATCGTGCTGATTAAGACGGACTTTAAGATTATTGGTATAACCAATGTAGGTTGAATTATCTATTTTACTTTGCAATATGTAAACAAAATACATAAGTTAATTCTATGTGAGGGGCTACAGGCCCGTCAAGATGGATTTTACCTTGATTTTCCCATATAATCAAGCTAAAATATCGAGTTATGATTATTAAATACGAAAAAGACAAAAAGGACGAAATCATTAAAAGGGCGGCAGATATTCTCTCGCGCGGTGGGATTGTCATGTACGCTTCAGATACTTCTTATGGATTAGCCATTGATTATGCTAACAAGAAAGCGATTAAGAAGCTAAACAAACTTAAAAATCGCCAAAAACCTTTGTATTCGCTAAATTTTGCAAACTTAAAGCAAATTGAACAATTCTACCAACTTAGTGAAAAACAGAAGGAAACACTGAAAAGATTTTTGCCGGGAGAGTTTACATTTATCATTGAGGAAGACAAACCTGCCTGTCGAATACCTAAAATCTCTATTATTGTAGATATTGCCAAAAGATTGGATCGTCCCTTAACGGCGACAAGCGCGAATATTTCAGGCCAAACACCCGCTTATAAAATCTATAATTTACCCCGCAATTTTCTTGACAAGGTAGAACTAATAATTGATCAAGGCAAACTTGCCAAAATTCCTCCTTCGACCATTGTGAATATAAGTAGAGAAAAATATAAGATATTGAGACAGGGAAGACTGTATTTTGATTTGGGCTAAATAGTAGATTTTCAGGTTTAATTTTGATAGAATCTAACTAAGGCCGAGTGGTGGAATTGGCAGACACGCAGGTCTCAAAAACCTGTGATAGCAATATCGTGAGAGTTCGACTCTCTCCTCGGCCACCAAACCAACTATGAAAGAAAAAGATATTGCAATTCGGGCCGTAAAAAAACTTCAAGAAAGGGGATTTGAAGCGTATTTTGCGGGCGGATTTGTGCGCGATATGCTCCTCGGCATTGATTCGAAAGATATTGATATAGTTACTAACGCACCATACGAGTCCATCTCAAAACTATTTGACAAGGTAATCGAAGTCGGGAAAAAATTTAATGTTTGCATTGTCGTTGAAGAAGGCGTGCAAATGGAAGTAGCAAGTTTCAGGAAAGAAGGGGAGTACAAAGATAATCGGCGACCAGAGAAAGTTTTTGAGGCAAACGCGCAGGAAGACGCGCAAAGGCGTGATTTTACGGTAAATGGGCTGTTCTTTAATCCTATAAATGAAAAATTATTGGATTTTGTCGGCGGACACGAGGACATCAAAAAAATGGTTATCAAATTTATCGGCGATCCGGAGAAAAGAATTAATGAAGATCATCTAAGATTACTGCGAGCTATCAGATTTAAGATTACTCTCGGTTTTCAATACGATAAAGACACTTTTGAAGCGGTAAGAAAAAATGCTGCTCTCATTAAGGGAGTCTCGACAGAAAGGATCCGAGACGAGATAATTAAAATAATGGCGAGTAAAAACTGCGCCCAGGGCCTGATAGAACTCTCCGAAAGCCAGATCTTAAAATATATAATGCCTGAGATTGAGCAGCTAAAGGGTGTTCGCCAGCCTGAAAGTTTTCACAAAGAAGGCGATGTTTTCAAGCACACATATTTAGCCCTGCGAGCCCTGTCGCCTGATGCGCCCGCATTTCTGGCGATTGCCGTGCTCTTGCACGACATTGGCAAGCCAGCAACATTTATGCCAAAAGAAGTTACCGGAGACAGGATAAGGTTTTCAGGACACGCTGCCAAGTCAGCCGAAATTGCCCAAGAGATTCTCAAACGGCTCAAATTTCCGAACTTCGAGATCGACACAATCTGCTGGATGATTGAAAAGCATATGATAGTTTATTTAGTTGATAAAATGCGTCCGGCAAAAAGAAGACGAATGCTGACAGACCCGCTCTTCACGGATTTGATGGCACTTGTCAAAGCCGACGTGCTGGGTCGCCTTCCATTAGACGACGAATATTTAGCAAGAGTTGAAAATTTAACGCAAGAATCTCAAAAAGCAAGGGGTGAGATGAAAGATAAAGACAAAGAGCTGGTTACGGGAGATGATCTGATAGCAGGCGGTTTGGAGCCGGGACCAAAATTTAAAGAAATTTTAGAAGAGATCCATGACAAACAATTAACCGGGGAGCTGAGTTCAAAAGAAAAAGCTTTGGAATATGCCAGATCAATCAAATAACAACAAAATAAGCGAAGACGATTTAAAAGGGTTATTTCGCGAGAAAGCCAACGATCCTCATGAAGACAACTGGGATTTTGGCGAAGAAATTAAAGTGCGCAACAAAGCAAGAGATGTAGCAGTTAAAAAAATTCGAAAAAAGATAAAAAGGATGGAGAATTATCGCCCTAAGCCCAAAAGTTCATTTTTAGATTCATTTTTGATTTTTACCGCCGTAAGCGGAATTGCCGGCTTCGTTATATTTCTGCTGATGAATTTTGGCTCTTTCTATGCCAATCTGAGATGGTGGTATTACACCGATTATCTAAATCAAAGTTTGCCGGAAGCCAAAAATGAACAGGCAGTTGCCACAAGAACTCCACTGGCGTATGTAGCTAAAACTCCCGTGCCGCTCCCCGCCAAAACCGTCACGGCTACGCCCAAACCTACACCCGTAACTTTTACTTCACCAACACTCAAAATCCCAAAACTCGGCGAAGATGTTCCTGTTAATATTGGCGTTCTACTTGACGATGTTCTCAGCTCGCTTGAAAATGGCGTGTCGCAAATCCAAGGAACGGCACTACCGGGCGAGGGAGGAAATATCTTCATCGTCGGTCATTCATCCAACTATCCATGGGCACCCGGAAATTATAATACCGTCTTTGCGCTACTCGACAAACTTGTTGTTGGAGATGACATATTTATGGATTTTGAAGGAAAAGAGTATCACTACAAAATGATCGATAAATTTATCGTCAAACCCGACCAAGTAGAAGTTCTGGATAATTCCAATGAGGAGATTTTAAGCCTAATGACCTGTTATCCCGTCGGAACCACACTAAATAGGTTGATTGTTCAGGCAAAGTTAACGGTCTAGGGTAGTTGGCAGTTAGCAGAATAATAAACCCAAGACCCAAATTATAAATCGTAATAACCCCTGCTTAGCTACCGCTTAGCGAGTCAGATTTTTTCTTTATTTCTAAACTAAATGCTGAATATTATAAAAGAAAAAAAGCCAGGGACTCCAGTGAGTTTGGCTTGTTGGTGGACGGGTGGTCTGCGTTGGGACTAGTTCCCGGTAACAGCGACTCCGTCCACGGTGATCGTGTCCTTGTCCACGTCGTAAGCGATCTTCTTGCCCGGGTTGAATGGCCCGTACTCTCCATACCTGATGTCAATCCTGAAACGGAAGACATACTGCTTGCCTGATGGATCCCGCCACAGAGCGACGGTCACTCCCGGAGAGTTGGGGTCCTGGGCAAAGACACGGACCTCGCTGAAGCCTGCTCGCTGCAACTCGGACCGAGACATCTCAGCCTGTTGAGTAGTCTGCTGCACCGTGCTCGATACGTTGGTGCCCAGGGTCTTCCAGGCTGTGATGGCCGTGATGGTCACCAGGGTCAGCAACAGAGAATATTCCACAGTTGACAGACCATCAGTCTCCTCTAACTTCTTGCGTATCCACTGCATCAGTCTTTCACCCCTTTTGGGCAGATTACGAGCACACTTATTTTAAACCATATAATTTCGAAAAAGTCAACATTTTATACCATATAAAAGAATAAAAGAGAAAGCCAACCGCGAGTGGGTTGGCTTGGGTGCGCATTCATGTGGAGAAGCTATCCTTGCTATGGCGGCGGCTCTAGGACAGGTGGCCCGTCCTTGTTTATTGCAAGCGCAAGCCATCTGTCACCGGCTTGCCTCTGCAAGGCGAACAACTGCATGTGAACAGGGTCGGATTCGATCTCGGCGAGAAACGCGTGTGACAGTTCGCCGAGAACATTCTCGGCAATACATGCGACATACACCCCCGGTCCACAAAAAGACTGCTCCAGTAGCCTCGATAGGATCCTCGGCATGTCCTCCTCGGGAAAGAGGTTTGGATGCTGCAACAAATACAGCTGGACATTCGCGAAGGCAAACATTTTATCCTCCCATATCTGAGGTGTCACAACTGTTAGGTGCAGTATACCATAAAACCAACAGTTTGTCGAGGTATGCAGTCTCGGTTTTCTTCAAAGCAAAAATCATCTTTTAGTGAAGTGAAGGAATTGATTTATTTAAAGCAAATACTAATTTTTTCCCGAAACGAAAAATGCCTTGAAATAACAGGAGGATAGAGTAGGATTTAAAGCAGAAAATGATTTTTGATTTTATGTGCCTTCAAAAGTGAATAAATAATATATGAAAACTAAACATACAATTATAATCGGCGACTCAAGAAAAATGGATTGCTTGAAAGATAAATCCGTACAATTAATTATCACTTCGCCACCCTACTGGCAGCTCAAAGATTATGGAACAGAAAATCAAATTGGATTTAATAATAGTTACGAAGATTACATAAATAATCTCAATCTTGTTTGGAAAGAATGTTTTAGGGTATTAAATGACGGTTGTCGTCTTTGTATAAATATAGGCGATCAATTTGCCCGCTCGGTTTATTATGGTAGATATAAAATTATTCCGATTAGAACAGAAATAATTAAGTTTTGTGAAACAATAGGTTTTGATTTTCAATATAGTATTCTATAATCATAAAATTATATTTTTTAAAATTAGAAGTTTTGTTTATATTTTTTTGGAAATAATCCTCAAGATATTTTTTAAAACTGATATTATTTTTATCTTTTAGGACAATTAAGAAAAAATTAATTTGCGTTTGGTTTGTTTCAAGGCGATCAGAATACAGAGAATATGTACAATATTTAATAATCTCTTTTTCAATTGCAGAAATCATATCTTTTCTTAGTCCGGTTTTTTTAAGTTCAAGTATGTTTATGTTATTTTTATTCAAAATTACAATATCAGAAGGGTAGGCATTACCAAAAATAAACTGGTTGTAAACAGTTGAATTATTTAAGTCGTTTCCCGAATAAATATTTAAAATATTATTTAGGCTAGTATATGTAATATTTTTTTGATTTTTTAAGCAAAAAATAATGAATGTCTCTAAATCACTTTCAGAAGAGAAAAATAATTTTTTGTATAGTTTATTTTTATCTGCAATAAATTTTTGATCAACTTTTAATTTATCATATTCTGGAACGTAATTCCTGTTATTCATTAGTTCAAAATCATCCCCATATTTTTTTATAGTATCTGATATAAATTCGCCCTCTTGATTATTAAGACATATAGAATACAAATGTTTATTTTGTTGTAGTAAACATATAAGTCTAAGAGCAAAATCTTTTTTTTGAGAATCTATTCCGTTTAGGCAAAGATCTGTTTCGTTAATATATTGTAATTTATCATAGTCAATTTTAATCCTATAATAATATTTTTGACTTGGAAATATTATTTTTTTATCGTAAAACAAGGGCATTGTAACTTTAAATGGTCCGTAGATATTTTGGCTTTTAAAGTTAAACTGTGATATAAAAATTGTATCTCCGACATTAATATTGGCTAGCCAATTGGAGTTGGTAGAACCATATTTTTTAAATTCTATACATTCATTAGAAAATTTGACAGTTGTAAGAATATAATATCTCATGCCATTATGCTAGCAAGAGATATTATATTAATCTAGTAAAATAAATTATGAAGAAAATCTTGAATCTACAATTTGTTAAAAATAATGAAAACCTTTTTATTATTCATGATAATTTTTCGTTTTTGGGTTTTTTTAAAATTCTAAGAAGGAATAACTATGATTCAGAACAAGCTTTAAATTTCATTTTTTTAAAATGTTCTTTAAGCGCCGTTGTGTTTCAAGAATGTATCATAAACAATAAATATAAAAAATAGAATAAAAATTTTGGGTATATAAAACATGAGATACATTGAATCATTACTATGAGAAACAACAATAAAAAAATGTCTCCAAACTAAATGCTATTTAGGATAATTAATTAATAGGTCATCGCTTGTGACATCTTTGACGCGCTTTAATATTCTCTTTTTATGCTCCTTGAAAATCGTGGTAGGGATAGGAAGTTTGAAACCTAAGGGGAGTACCCCGAAAGTATTCCCCTTTGGTTTCAAGAAGATAGGCAAGCGTCAGCTTGCCAAAATCGCGAACTTTTGTCCCCCAAAAAAATAATCTCAATCTTTCTTCTTGAGATTTACTTTTTATTTGATATTATCTTGAGTACTCGGTTGTCCGATGGCGGGAGTGAATATCGGGATAGGTTTTAGTGGACCTACACGCGCAGCTGCAGGCAATAACTTGGGGAGCTAAATGCTCCTGGCCCGTGATCCCGACGAAGTCAGGGAGGGGTAAGCGAATCTCCGTTAACACCTGACTGGCCCGTTGCTAAGCCCTTGCACTTTTTACGTCGAAAGACGGCTTGGGTAATCCACGGGTGCGCGAGAGTGGCGGCGAGAGTGGAATAGGTATGGCCTGCCAACCGAGTACTCGTGGGTCGGGGAGATGTCTTTCCCCGACCCACATCCCTATTTATATAGAACTTTAAATTAATCGTCGCTTGCGACACCATCAACAAAAGTGATTTTTCTCACAAAGAAGCTGGAACTACATACCCCGCTAATGGGGGATAAATTCCAGAGTGTCTTTCAGTACTTCGGGCGCCGTGGTACGCCCTAATAATTCAATGATTAGCCGAGCGCTCCACTCGCTCGGCGTGAGCGTGCAGGATAAGGAGTTATCAGAACCATAGGGGCTGCTTCGCAATTAAGCCTTTTTGGTTCTGATATCTGTGGCGAGTGTCAACTCGCCAAAAATTTTTATCTAATTCGAATCAAAAAATAGGAGGTTCTTTAGTGCTTGAATAAGCACTTTCAATAACTTTAAGTGTCTTTTTCGCGGCATCTGTCCACGAAAAATCTTTAGCCCTTTTTAACCCCTTCGCAACAAGGTTATCCCTTGCTAATTTTGAGTTAATAATTTTGCTGCAAGCGGCAGCAAAATCAAATGGTTTATCCGGATTGCAAAGTATTCCCGCATCTTCCACTACTTCAGGAATAGACGTGGTGTTTGAAGCCACTACCGGCACTCCGCTTGCCATTGCCTCAACAAGAGGCATACCGAAACCTTCAAATTTGCTGGGGAAAACCAATATGTCTGCGCCGCGCAGGTATTTTGCCGCATCTTCATCAGGAACATAGCCAAGCTCAATCACGTCAGTTCGAATATTCTCAGGCAAATTATCTATTTGCGTTTTGATATCCTCATATCGATAACCGGGCCTTCCGGCCAAAACCAGCTTGTGATGATTTTTTGGCTCTTTCCTTAGCATTGCATATGCCTTAACCAGATTAACAATATTTTTCTTGGCCTCAAGACGCCCAATAAAAAATAAATACGGCGCGTACTTCAACTGATCTTTATATTTTTGTTCGTCAAAGTTTTTCTCAACAAAATATTTATTTTTGTCATATCCGTGATAAATTACGGTCATTTTTGACTCATCGGCATTATAAATTTTTATTAAATCTCTTTTGGTAGCATTTGAGATCGCAATTATCTTCTTTGCATATCTCACAGAAAATTTCATAGAAAAATTATGATAATAGCGTTCAAGGGGAGTATATAAATCAGGAAACTGCCGAAATCCAACATCGTGGATCGTAACAACGGTATTTTTCGGGTGCCTTATCGGAATTGTATGAGCGCTGACAAAAAGAACATCCGGCGGATTCTTTATCATCTCGGAGGAGAGTCGAATCTGGCTCCAGAGGCGAGGGAATTTCAATATTTTATTGACAGCGTTTTTAGGTAAATTGGCTAATTCGCCCTCGAGCCGATTTTTAGAATAGAGGATATAATGATTTGTTTTGTCAATCTCAAGCAAGCTCTTGATTATTTCATAAGAGTAATATTCCGTGCCGGTCTTCTGTTTTGTACCCGCGCGCGATGCGTCAATTCCAATAATCATTTTTGTCTCCACAATATAGATTGCCTGAACTGCTCGAGATGGTCAATTGCGATACCTGTCCCTCGGGCAACCGCAAACTCGGGATCCTCGGCTAATTGACAGGGGACACCGGTAACTTTTGTCAAAAGCTCATCAAACTTTCTTATCTTCGATGCACCTCCTGTTATCACAATCCCTTTATCCATCACGTCCGAAGCAAGTTCGGGCGGTGTTTTCTGCAAAACCTGTTTAACTAACATTAGGATCTCATTTAAAACCGGTTTAAGCGCATTAACAATATCATTTGAATCAACGATGATACTTTCCGGCAACCCCGAAACTGCATTAGAGCCCGAAACTTCCATTTTCATAGCTTTCTTGAGACCTTTCACAGCGCCGATACGTATTTTTATATCTTCAGCAGTTTGTTCTCCGATAATGATATTAAATTTTTTTCTCAAATAATTCGCAATTGCTTCATCCATTTTGGTTCCCCCTGTTCTAATCGCAGAAGATGCCACGACATCACCTAATGCAATCACTGCAACTTCAGTAGTTCCTCCCCCAACATCAATCACCATATTTCCACTCGTCGAAGAAATATCTATTCCGGAACCAAGTGCTGCTGCAATTGGACCTTTAATCAAATATACGTTTCTGGCACCGGCTTTACTGACCGTCTCGATCAGCGCTCTTCTTTCTGTAGAATTAATATTGGCGGGAATAGATACCATCACTTCGGGTTTAACAAGACGAATTTTACCCAGTATCCGGTCAACATAAATTCTCAACATTTGTTGTGTCACATTAAAATCGGCAACAACACCCCCTTTTAAAGGTGTTTCGGCAATAATCGATTCGGGGGTTCTTCCAATCATCAATTTTGCCCCATTGCCAACAGCAAGCACTTTATGCGTCAGTGCATCCAGCGCTACTACGGTCGGCTCGTCAATCACAATTCCTTTTCCGGGAATATAAATTCTGATATTGCTGGTGCCGAGATCAATGCTCAATCTATTTATCATTTTCTTTTAATATCAGCTTGTAATTTCTGGAGTTTTTGAACAATATCTTCGTATCCCCGGTCGATTATCTCGGCCCTCTTTACGATAGTTCTGCCATGTGCGATTAGCCCAGCCAAGACAAGTGTCGCGCCGGCTCTTAGGTCCGTTACATTAATTTCCACACCTTTTAAATCGCACTTTCCGTAAATCCACGCGTTATTCTCATCTATTACCTTGTATTTTAAACCCATCTTTTCCATCTGTTTAAGATGACTAAATCTGTTCTTATACAACCTCTCATTTATAGTGCTTATCCCTTGAATCCTCGTGGCTAGGACGGAAAGGGGCGCTTGCATATCAGTCGGAAAATCAGGATACACGCCGGTTCGCACGTGAAATGGCTTCAAATTTGACTTATGCACAACTATCTTAGTGCTGCTAACATCAATTTTTGCGCCAATACCAACAAAGAAATCTATAATATTTTGTATTGATCTTGCGTCGATATTTTCGACTGTCGCTTCGCCACCAGTAGATAAAATGGCCGTAATGTAAGTCCCTGCCTCAATCCTATCAGGAATAACACTATACGTAATTGAGGCGAGATTTGCCTTGCCTTGAACTTTGATTTTTCTGCCATTTACTATTTTTATCTTGGCGCCGGCGCTACTCAAAAATTTAACCAAATCAATTATTTCCGGTTCTAGTGCGCAGTTTTCAATTGTAATTTTATTTTCTTTTGCGCTTGCAAAAAGAAGTATATTTTCGGTTGCCGTAACACTTTTTTCACGCAGCTTAACTTTAGTATCCTTTACTTCACCAATCTTAATTTCAACTTTTTTGTTGTACCTTTTTACTTGTGCCCCTAATGCCTCAAATGCTTCAATGTGTGTGTCTATCTGCCTTGCGCCAATTGCATCTCCGCCCGGGTAAGCAATTTTAATCTTGCCAAACCTCACCAACATCGGGCCAATTAGAACTATCGAGGCGCGCAATTTGCCCACAAACTTACTATCCGGCTCGACGGATTTTATATCATCACAATTAATTTTCAGTACATTATCTTTTAACGAGAATTTAGCGCCCATCTTCTTCAAAATCTCGCACAAGACAATTACATCGGATATCTCGGGGGCATTCTTAATAACCAGTGTTCCTTTCGTCACAATGCTTGCTGCAATTAGTTTCAGCACTTCGTTCTTAGAGCCCGAAACTTTCACGGACCCCTTGAGTGGTTTGCGACCTACTATGTACAAATTTGACATTTTATTTTATAATTATTGGATATTCGTTTGCTATAATATATCTTGTGAAAACAAATATTACAACATGAAATTCGTCAACAGCTGGTCGGGAATATTGTGGAGAAGCGCATTAGTCATAATCTTTTTTATGCTGGCTTTATTTATCATTGGCTATGCTTCCGGGTACGGATTTAATCTAAGTGATAAATCACTTTATAGAACAGGTATAATTGAAGTTCAGCCTAATCCTCCGCAGAGCAAGATTTACGTTAACGGTAAATATCAAGGTGACGGACGGATAAGATTATCGCTTGCTCCCGGGAGATATCGCATTAAGGTTACCTGCGAGCTGTACAATGAATATGAAAAGCAAGTAGATCTCAAAAAAGGCCAGGCAATAGTCCTTAATCAAGTTCAACTATTCTTGGGAGAACCGAAAGTCGAAAAATTTGACCAAGGACAACTAAAAGGTGAATTGGAACAATTAACCGAGAGCGATGGTTTATCGAGCCAAAATAGCGAAATTTACCAAGGAGACAATTTAATAACCAGATTTTCTTCTGACGTTTATGGCTTAAGCTGGTTCCCAAACAGAAGTATGATAAGTTATACCCAGAATAATAGGCTGAAGCTGATTTCAATAGACGGTGATTATATCGTCAATCTGCTCGACAAAGACTCTAAAAGCCCCGCTGTTTATATCAATTCGGGCAAGTTTGTTATCTATAAAAACGCCGGGGATATATACAGGGCGCAAATAATATGAAGATTTTCGATGTAAATATTGAAAACAATACTTTGCAAAGCGTTGAAAGAAAGATACTTGATTCGATAAAAAGACGCCGCAAAATCAGCATTGTTACTCTAAATCCTGAAATTCTGCTAAAGTGCAGAAAAAATCCGAGGTATAAAGAAATTGTAAATAATGCTTCCATCAGAACTATAGATGGTAATGGGATTATGAGGTTAGCAAGGATTATCGATCCGAAATTTACAAGTGGTCTCGCAACAGGGACCGATCTCCTATACAAATTTTGTGAAATTTCGAGTGAAAAAAAAATCCGTTTATTTTTCTTGGGGGGAGAGAAGGATGTGGCAAAGAGGGCGGCTTCGCGTGCACAAAAACTCTGGCCAGGTGTTCATATAGTAGGACATATTGACGGGATTAGAATTAACCCTCAGAAAATCAATACAGAAATTATAAGGAAGATTAATCTTGCAAAGACAAATATTTTATTTGTCGCACTCGGCGCTCCAAAACAAGAAATATGGATTTCTAAAAATATCGAGCACCTTCGGGCAAATGTGTTCATTGGAGTCGGCGGAGCTTTAGATTATCTCTCCGGAAATATAAACAGATCACCCAAAGTTTTAAGAAGCCTTGGACTCGAGTGGCTTTATCGACTTATTAAACAACCTTCGAGATTAAAAAGAATATTTAATGCAATAGTTGTATTTCCATTTCTGGCAATCTTCTCAAATCGATAAATGCTTAATGTGACAGATACTTTTTGAACACTTTATACCTGTAATATTTTACTTTGAACCTGTTGCACCTTTTCTTTTGGCGTCATAAGGTCTAGTGATAAATGCGGTCTGGTCTCGTTATATTCTTTGA
>Ga0210057_1007521_pt1 | contig 13163 bp, 15 predicted proteins | sample CryGeyCG2114_010_2_FD_183968 | JGI IMG/M metagenome (GOLD analysis project Ga0210057, IMG submission 183968) | Groundwater microbial communities from aquifer - Crystal Geyser CG10_big_fil_rev_8/21/14_0.10 (SPAdes) (version 2) | ecosystem: Environmental > Aquatic > Deep subsurface > Groundwater ... | reverse complement strand
ATTGTGTTAAGATAAGCAAATGGAAAAAGTGAGTAAAAATTTAGCGGAGACGGAACAAATTGCGAAAAATTTTTTGGAGAAACTAATAATTTGGGCGGCAAAACGAAATGAAAATAGCGCGACCGTGGTCGGCCTTTCGGGCGACCTCGGTTCCGGCAAAACGACTTTCACGCAAGCCATCGCTCTCGCGCTTGGTATTAAAGACACAGTGCAAAGTCCGACTTTTGTGATAATAAAAAATTACAAAACCCATTGTCAAGGGCTACCCTTGACAAACTACCCGTGGGGAAAGTTAGTTCACATCGATTGTTATCGTTTTGAAAAACCGGAAGATTTAATAAAATTGGGCTGGGCCGAGCTCATTGCCGATTCCGTCAATCTTATTTTCATTGAATGGCCGGAAAATGTGGCGGTGGCTTTACCCTCCGATCTGTTTCAAATTAAATTTGAAACTGTAGACGAAACCACTCGCAAAATTATTTATGATTAAAAAAACCACGACCCAAACTCTCGTCCTGCTTGACGTTCACGCGATTTTGCATCGGGCGTATCATGCCTTACCTGACTTCACCACGAAATCGGGCGTGCCGACAGGCGGTCTTTACGGCCTCACGGCCACGATGATTAAACTAATTGATGAACTGAAGCCAGATTATCTCGTGGCTTGTTACGATTTGCCCGAGCCGACATTCCGTAAGGTCGCCTATGAACAATACAAGGCCGGTCGCCGGCCGACGGAAACTAATTTAGTGACTCAAATTGAGCGCTCTCGTGAACTTTTTTCCGCTCTCAATATTCCGGTTTATGAAAAAGTTGGTTTCGAAGCCGATGATATCATCGGCACGATTGCTGAAATCACAAAGAAGCAAAAAACAGTTAAAATCATTATTGCCTCCGGCGATCTTGACACTCTGCAACTCGTTGATGACGACCAAGTGCTAGTCTACACTTTCAAAAAAAGTTTAAACGAGACGATGCTTTATGACGAAACAGCTGTTCTTGCTCGTTTCAATTTTGGCCCGGAACTTTTACCAGACTGGAAAGGGCTCCGCGGTGATCCATCCGACAATATTATTGGTATTGCTGGGATTGGCGAGAAAACGGCGACCACTCTCGTGACTAATTTCGGCCCACTTGAAAAAATGTATACAAAATTGAAAAAAGCGCCGGGAACCTTCCGCGCTCTTGGCCTGACCGAGCGCGTCATCAAACTTTTGCTTGAGGGCGAAGAAGAAGCAATTTTTTCAAAAACTTTAGCCACGATCCGGCGTGACGCGCCGATTGACTTTGCCTTACCTAGCGCGCCGTGGCGCGCGGACGTTAAAAAAGAAACGGCGGGGGCGCTGTTTGATCAGTGGGAATTTAAGACATTGAAAAACCGATTTAATAATTTATTTGAAGGTGAGTCCTTGCCACTGGCAAGGACTCACCTTGACATTGATCGAAAGTTGAAAATCGCGGCTTGGCTTTTAAATAAAGGTGAGTCCTTGCCAGTGGCAAGGACTCACCTTGACATTGACAATTCTGATTCTTTACTCATGGATCTTAAACGTGAAGGATTGGAGCGGGTTTATAATGAAATTGAATTACCCCTCATCCCGATTCTCGATGCCGCGCATGCGCGTGGCGTCCGGATCGACTTATCGTATTTATCCACTCTTGCGCATGAAGTGCGACAAGAATTGGAGGCCCTTGGAAAAAAAATTTACGCCATTGTTGGTCGAGAGTTTAATTTAAATTCGCCCAAACAATTAGGTCAAATTCTTTTTGGTGAACTGCACCTGCCAATTAAGGGATTGAAGAAAACAGCCGGCGGCGTCCGCTCCACGCGCGAGTCGGAACTCGCGAAATTGAGAAACGATTTTCCGATCATCGCCGATATTCTCGCTTATCGCGAACGACAAAAACTGCTCTCGACTTATCTTGACGCCCTGCCTCAATTAACTGATGTTGAAGGAGTCATTCATACCACTTTCGATCAAACTGGCGCGGCCACTGGCCGCTTCTCGAGCCGTGATCCGAATTTACAAAACATCCCCGCTTTTGCCGGCCTCGGCGAGAAGGTGCGCCGCGCCTTCGTGGCGCGCTCGGGCTACCGTTTCGTGGCGCTTGATTATTCGCAAATTGAAATGCGAGTATTGGCTGTCCTTTCTGGCGATACCAGTTTGCAAGATTTATTTAAAAAAAATATGGACGTTCACACTGGTGTCGCGGCGCGCGTGTTCGGTCTCGAAGCCGGAAACGTGACGAAAGAAATGCGCCAGCAAGCCAAGGTGATTAATTTTGGCATTATCTATGGTATGGGAATCAACGCGCTTCGCGCGAGCTTAAACACTACGCGACAAGAAGCGATGGAATTTTATCGCCGTTACTTTGAAACTTTTCCGCAAATTCGCGCATACTTTGATCAAGTGAAAACTGAAGCTCGGAAAATTGGTTATACCATCACACAATTTGGCCGCCGGCGTTATTTACCCGCGCTCAATTCGCCTCTGCCTTTTGTCCGGGCCGAGGCCGAACGAATGGCGATGAACGCGCCGATTCAAGGCACGGCCGCAGATATTATCAAACTTGCGATGATCAAAGCGGAAAAAGATTTAACGACAAATAATTTACGCGCGGCCGTGCATTTGCTTTTAACCGTGCATGACGAATTAATTTTTGAAGTGGCGGAAGATAAAGTGACTGCCACCATCCCCGTTTTGCAACACGCGATGGAGACGGTCGTGGATTGGCCAATCCCACTCACGGTTAAAGTTGCCACTGGCGTGAACTGGGGGGAACTAACGGAACTAACTTAAATTTTGCGAGTTATGCTACAATCGGCAGATGGCGTATGCGCGCAGAAAAATTTTATTTGATCCGGAATCGAAAGAACCGTTCAAGTTAAGTCGCTCAAAAATTGAACTATATTTGCGTTGTCCGCTCTGCTTCTACCTCGACCGACGTTTGGGCGTCGCCGAACCGCCAGGTTACCCCTTCTCACTCAACGCCGCCGTTGATCACTTGCTAAAAAAAGAATTTGATCTTCACCGCGTCAAGAACGAAGCACATCCACTGATGAAGCAATATGGTTTAAAGGCGGTGCCGTTCGCCCATAAGGATTTGGATATTTGGCGCGAAAATTTTAAAGGCGTGCAATTCTTGCATCCCCCAACTAATTTACTAATTACGGGCGCCGTGGACGACGTGTGGATTAATGAAAATAAAGAACTGCACGTGGTGGATTACAAAGCGACGAGTAAAGATACGGAAGTGACGCTTGATGCCGAGTGGCAACGCGGTTATAAAAACCAAATGGAAATTTATCAGTGGTTACTTCGCCAAAATAATTTTAAAGTTTCTAAAACAGGTTACTTCGTTTACGTTAATGGCCGCCGCGATCTGGCCGCGTTCGACGGTCGATTGGAGTTTAACATCAAGTTAATTCCTTACGAGGGGCAAACCGATTGGATCGAACCGAAACTCGCCGAAATTAAAAAATGTTTAATGCAAAGCACACCACCATCGGCCGGCACAGATTGCGAATTTTGCCGATATCGGCAAGTGGCCGGAGAACAATTGAAGAAATTTTATTCGCCATCGGGTCAAGTTGCTTTATGGTGAAGGAACCTTTATGCTAAGCGAACGAACTAACGTATGAGAAAAATTTTGTGGTTAATTATTATTGTTTTAATCATTTTTGTTCTTTACCGAACTTTTCGTGATCAGCCGGCAACTGATGATGGCCCGGAACCAGTGGCGGTTGCTCTCACGGCCGTCGATGATTCTCAAGTGAGCGGCCAAGTTACGATTGATGAGGTTGACGGTCAAGCGCAAGTGATAATCAAATTAACCGACCTGGCCACTTCGGTGGTGGTGCCACGAGGCTCTTATCTCCAGCGTGGTTCCTGCTTCGCTCTTGGTGAGCCAATTTATACGCTGAGACCGATTGAAGGTGGCTTTTCCGAAACTACCTTAACTATAGCCCGTGCGGGCATTACTGATAATCTTCCTTTGGCCATCACTGTCTATTCAAATGGAACGGGGGAAGATAGTCAGTTAGGCAACTCACTTTTGGCCTGTGGCGACATTTTTTTAAAATGATTGATTTTTCGATTTTAGGTGGAATGTTTATCCGACTCGCGATCGCGGCCGTGCTCGGCGCGCTCCTTGGCTTTGAGCGGACTCACGCTGGCAAGAATGCCGGTGTGCGCACGTATTCGCTCGTGAGTTTGGGTTCCGCTTTGTTTGTCGTGGTTTCGGAACTGGTGGTGATTCGCTATTTTAATGAACTGCGCGTGACGCTTGACCCACTGCGAGTCGCCTCACAGGTCGTGATGGGGATCGGCTTCCTTGGCACGGGTTTGATTATTTTTAAAGAGTCAAGAATCAACGGCCTTACTACGGCCGCTGGCCTCTGGGTGGCGGCTGGGATTGGCGTCAGCGCGGGCTTCGGTTTCATCGCGCTCGCGATTTTCTCGACCATTCTGACCTTCCTCGTTTTTACTTTATTGTGGCTGTTTGAAAAGAAAATCAAACCTGCCCCGCATGAAGCAATGAATCATAATGATCAAAAAGGATTTGTGATCCCTGTCTTAATAGTGATTGCAGTTTTAATTACAGGTGGTTATTTTCTATACTCAAGAAATGATATTCGTCAAGAAGCAAGCATTGTTAAAAACCCAAACACACAAATTCCAAATTTGACTCTGTCACCGACTATTTCTGTAGAAAAATTGCCCGCTGGTGTAAATGAAAAAATATTATTCTCTCATTATAATTTTAAAACGAATGAAGCCGAGTTGTATTTAGTTGGCAACAAGGACGTAAAATTGTTAACCAAGCATAAGACCCCAGATGGCTTTTCTAAGAGATTCTATGGGAAGGTTTCTCCTAACCAAAAGAAGATAGTCTATAAGCTAACAACTGGTGGGTCAGGCGCCGATTTCGGCAACGACTATACTCACAAAATAACATATGACCAACCAGGTAGCGAGGGTTTATACTATACGCCCAAGTCACCGATATTTATCGCTAATCTAGACGGTTCTGATGAAAAAGTTTTGGTTAGCACTGATGGAAAACAAGATATACCGCGGTTTATTTGGTCGCCAGATAGCCGTTATTTATTTTATAATGTGGTTGATTACGCGACTCAAAAAGATGTTGATCAAGGTTTCCAAATGGCCGTTGGTGTTTGGCAAGTTGACACCCTTACGGGTCAAAACATCTTACTATATCAAGGTGAGGCAGTGGGTTGGGATATTTTTGACTATTATCTCATCGGATATGACAATGATGGCCAAAGTCTCTTGGTTCCGCGTCGAGTAGTTACGGGGAAGTTCCCTTATGATCAGGTTAATTGGCAAATTGCCAAAATTAAAGTTCAGACAGGAGCTGAAAAAATTGATCCGAGTAATAATTTCAATGTTTTTGCTACTCTTGCCCGTTCTGAACCAAGTCTTTTTAGTTCAATTAATTTAATGAATAATGACAATCTGGCTTATGTTTTACCTGCAAACAGAAATAGAGACTCCAGAGAGATAGATTTTGGATTAATAGGTCCTATTGGTAATATTGAAATCATTTTTTCCCAAAAAGAATCTGATGGTTTTTTCTATGCTCGCTCGTTAAATGATAACTTTATTTTAGTGGCAGGAATTAAAAATAAGGTTGAGCTTAATGGTATTTATGACAGTGCTGGTAAAAAAACTAACTTAAAAGTATTTCAGAGGAACGACTTGTCTACTAACATTGATATGTTAATTGGTATGTTGCCAGTATCAAAATACTGGGTAGGCAATTATACAAGCCAGAAAGATTCTCGGGGGCTAAACGAATTTGGATTGTTTGTTGGCTCGCCTGATTCAAGCAATGTCTCTTTTATAACTAAAGATAACGCCCAGTTTGTAGATTGGTTGGAATAAGGCAATCCAGAATCTTTTCTATGAAGACTAGCACTTTAATTTCTTGGAACGTGAATGGCCTGCGCTCGGCGGCGAAGAAGGGCTTTCTAGATTGGTTGGCCGTCGGCCAATATGATTTAGTGGCCTTGCAAGAAGTGAAGGTGTTGGACCTCTCGGTTTTAAAACCGGAATTACGCGTCCCGCCAGGTTATGCGAGTTTCTGGCATCCGGCCGATCGGCCGGGGTACAGCGGTGTGATGGTGTATGTGAAGGAAAAACCAGCGACGGTCAAAATTGATTTTGGCGGGGGGGCGATCCTTTCGGCCGAAGGCCGCGTCATTGAACTCGACCTCGGCGATTTTGTTTTTTTGAATGTTTATTTCCCTAATGGCAAATCGCGTCCCGAGCGATTGAAATATAAATTAGAATTTTATGACGCGTTCTTGAATTACGTGAGTCAACTCGCGCGCAACGGGCGGAGCGTGATTTTCTGCGGTGACGTAAACACGGCGCATCAAGAAATTGATTTAACTCGACCGAAAGAAAATGCCAAAATTTCCGGTTTCTTGCCCGAAGAACGCGCCTGGCTTGATCGGGTGATTGAATCCGGCTTCGTCGATACGTTTCGTTTGTTTCACTCGGAACCCAATCAATACAGTTGGTGGGATGTGAAGACGCACGCGCGAGAGCGGAATGTGGGTTGGCGCATTGATTACTTTTTCGCGAGCCACAATTTGCGCTCACGTCTCATCGACGCCTTTATTTTGCCTGAAGTTACTGGTTCGGACCATTGCCCCGTCGGCCTTACACTTAAACGATGATCCATTTAATTTACGGAACAGATAAATTTCAAGTGAAAGTGGCTGGCGAAACTTTGCTCGCCGCGAAGCGGCGGAAGTATCCCGACCTCACCATTTTCCGATTCGTGGCCGATGACTATTCGCGCGAAAAGCTGGAAGAAGTATCGCTTGGTCAAACTCTGTTTGCGGAAAAATTTGCCGTCGTCTGCGACGGCTTTCTCAGTGCCGCCCTCGAACCAATTTTCATTAATCGCTTGGCCGAACTCCACGCGTCGCCTAATCTCTTTATTTTGCTCGAGGAAAAATTAACTGAAAAAGTTTTAAAGCCAATTGCGGATGTGGGTGGCACCGTGCGTCAAATTAAAAAAACAGTTGTAAACGAGAGCGCGAAATCGACGCCAAGTTTTAATCAATTTGCGATTGCTGATGCACTCGGCGAGCGCGACCGTAAACGAGCTTGGATTTTCCTCCAAGAAGCGCTGGCGCGGGAACAGGCGGCGGAAGATATTTTTTGGAAATTATTTTGGAAAGTTAAAACAATGTTGCTCGTTAATACGGCGAAAGACCAATCAGCTCTCGGCCTAAAGCCGTTTGTGCTCCAACAAGCCAATCGTCACCGCCGAAACTTTTCGCTTGATGAATTGAAGCAACTTTCCGCCCGCTTGGTCGCCATCTGGCATGATCGTTTCCGTGGCCTCACCGATCTGGAACTTGGCCTCGAACGACTAGTGCTTGAGTTGTGATTTTTTGGTTTTTAGGTTATCATTTTGAATTATTCCCGCCCGTAGCTCAGTCGGTAGAGCAGCTGCCTTTTAAGCAGACGGTCGCAGGTTCAATTCCTGCCGGGCGGATCAATCAACCGATAGTATGTAAATTAGCCAGTATAATCCGACGACGAATACCGCCGAATAAAACATAATAATCATTCCTCTCCATTTAGAAAAAAGTTTTGGATTGTCTTTTTTCTCAAAATATTCTGGATTTCCCTCCGAAAAATACATTCTTTTTGCAGTGAATACTCGAATAGTTCCTCCAATGCTACTTATTACCATAGTAATGGCAACTGCTATATCAAAACCAACTAATTTATTTAAGAATAAAAATATTATTGCGAATGCAATGGATGCAATAATGTCTATTATATTTCTTCGTTTTGATTGCCGCGCGGAAAGGGTTTTCATATTATCAAGGTTTTGCCTCTACAACGGGAAGTCAAGCGAGAAAAGGCCTGGGCCGAGGAAGAGGAGAGCCACGGCGACGGCCAGTTTCATTAATCGGTAGTCGTTCGCGGCTGGGTCGCGTCGCCAGCCGAGTTCATAAAGAAAGATAACGGCCGAGGCAAGGGCCGCGCCTTGAGTGTAAAGACCAATGAGGAGTAACGCGCCGGAGATGACTTTGATGAGTGGGATAACGGCATTTCCGTTCTTAAAGGATCGCACTTCGTAAACTAAAGCGAGACCAAGCGCGGCGCGGAGGATGACTGGTGCCACGATCCACCAATTGAGTAAATTTGGAAAAACACTTAACATCTGATTAGTGTAACATAAAGACAATGAAAAATCAGCCAAAAATTTCGCTCATTCTCCATAATATCAGAAGCGCGCAAAATGTTGGTGCCATCTTTCGCGTGGCGGATGCCGTCGGCATGGTCGAAAAAATTTATTTAACTGGTTATACCCCCGCGCCAGTTGATCGTTTTGGCCGGCCGAGTCGTGAGGTGGTGAAAACCGCGCTCGGCGCAGAGAATTATGTTAAATGGGAATCGTTCAAAACAATAAATAATTTGCTGAAAAAGCTTTTAGCTTCTAGCTTCCAGCTTCTGGCTTTAGAGCAGTCAGACAATTCAGTCGATTATCGAAAAATAAAAATCAAAAACCCGACGGCAATTATCGTCGGCAATGAAGTCAGGGGATTGAATCCCGCCATTCTAAAAAAGTGCGATCAAGTCGCCGAGATTCCGATGCGCGGGCGGAAAGAATCTCTCAATGCGGCCGTCGCCTGCGGTATTTTCCTATTTCAAATTATACCCTAAATAACAAACGGTCGTGGGCTATTTGGGGTATGATGGTTTTACTTCTTTTCTTTTTATTTTTGGCAGGAACTACAGAAGTGCGTCCCGCGCCCTGCGAGTTTAATTTTAGCAATTGGCGTTTTACAATTTTTGCACAGTTTACCACCCCGACCATAGACTTTAAGATAGGGCGCAAACTTACCGGGTTGGCCGTCGCTCCGAACATAATCTTTCGCCGAGGTGCCGCCTTTCTTGATGGCCAAGCGCAAAACTTTTTTGATGGAGCCAAAAAGTTTCTTGAGCTCGTTGACTGCGAGTGTTTGAATGTGGCGTGTGGGCCGAATTTCGGCTGCGAAGCAACTCTCATCCACATAAATATTGCCGAGGCCGGCAATGAGTGTTTGATCAAGGAGTGTTTGTTTGAGTCGGCGATTGGGATAGCGCTGGAGTTGAGTCGTAAAATTTTTGAACGTGAAATTTGGCGATAATGGTTCGAGGCCGTGGCGCGCCTCGATTTCTTTTCTATGAACTGGTGACAGTAACCGCCACCAACCAAACTTTCTTAAGTCATTAAAATAAAGTTTAGTCCCATCGGTAAAATTTAAAATGGCGCGGGTATGTTTAGAAGGTTCGACCTTGGGCACCCTTAAGGTCGAACCTTGTGGGTAGTGTGGCATAAAAATCAATTGCCCCGTCAATTTAAGATGCACCGCCAAAGTTTCGCCACCCGATAGATTAAAGAAAAGAATTTTCGCCCGCCGCTCGATGGATTCAATTCGTTGTCCTTTCAGCCGCCGATTAAAAACGACGGCGGTAAGCGGTGCGATCGTTTTTGGCCAGAAAACTTTGACGGACTCGATAACTTTCCCCTCGAGTGCGCTCGTCAGTTCACGTTTGATCGTTTCCACTTCCGGCAATTCAGGCATCTTGAAAGTGTAAAGCTAAAAGCGAAAAGCGCAAAGTAAATTAAAGTCTGGCCAACTCCTCCCGCACCACTGTGGCGTCGTCCCATGGGATTCTTGAACCGCGCGGACCCATAATATAAGGGTCGGTGCCTTTGCCGGTGATGATTACCATTTCATTATCTTTGGCGAGAGATAGAGCGTGACGAATCGCCGCGCGGCGATCCATAATAATTTCCACCGGCGCGTTATTCATCCCGCGGGTCAAGTCGCGAATAATTGCTTCTGGATCTTCATCATACGGATCTTCATTGGTCAGGATCACCATTCGGCAATGGTGGCTCGCAATTTTCCCCATGAGCGGTCGCTTCCATTTATCACGGCCACCGCCGGTTGAACCAAGGACGCAAATTTTTTGCCGTCCAGTGAAAATTTCGTAAACTTGCTCCAACGAATCTGGTGTGTGGGCATAATCCACAATGGCGGCGAAGTTCGCCCGTGCCGGATTAATTTTTTGCGCTTCAATTTTTTCCAACCGCCCGCGCACGCCAGTAAAATTTTCCACCACTTTTTTAATTATCGCGAGCGGTACTCGCAAGCTCTCGGTGAGTGTCATCGCGGCGAGAAGATTGTAGAGATTGAAGCGGCCCGCGAGCGGGGAGCGGATTGGCGTGCCACGGAAAGTGAAATTAATTCCGGTTTCGCCTGCCGACCACGGCGAGGCATCGCGCGCGCGGTAAGATAATTTATTTGGCACGTTTGTAGCCAAAAAGTGTTTGGCCTCTTTATCATCGGCGTTCACAATAATCGTTTTATTAATTTTGCGCGAGCGCTCGAGCCACTTGGCAATTTCTAATTTGGCCGCCAAGTATTTAGCGTAAGAACCATGCGACTCAATATGCTCCGGCGCAAGATTGGTGAAAATGAGCGCATCAAGTTCGATAAAGCGGTGCCGAAATTGTTTTGCTCCTTCGGATGTCATTTCAACAAGGGCGTAATTACATTCGGCGCGGACGGCCGCGCGGAGCCACTTTTGCAATCGCATGCGGCCCGGCATCGTCATTTTTAGTAAATTCATTTCTGATTCCTTGCCCACTTTAAAACGGAGAGTCGAGGCAATCGCTGTGCGCTTGCCGGCCGCTTCCAGTAAAGCACTTGCAATTTCGAGTGTCGTCGTTTTACCTTTCGTACCGATAATGCCAATGACGAAAATTTCGCGCGAGGGGTAACGATACCAAATTGCCGCGAAAGCGGCCCAGAGATAATGATAATAAAGACGCAATTTATTGATCATTGAAAGTTTGGAGCGCCAACTTCACGAGCTCGCTCGTGCCAACGCCGCGCTTCTCGGCGGCAATTTTCTTAAAGGCCTCGCGCGCCTCTGCGCCGGTGTAGCCCAAAGACTTCAATGCCTCAAGCGCTTCCGCCTCCGTTTCGAGATGGCCTGTTTCGGTTGGTGTGCTCTCGCCCGTGGCGGGCACGAGTTTATCTTTCAAGGCAAGGACAATTTTCTCGGCGCTTTTTCGACCAATCCCGGAAATGCGCGTGAGGTAGACAGTGTCTTCAGCTGTGATCGCTTTTCGTAAAACTTCCGGCGAGGCGAGCGCGAGCACCGCGAGCGCGCTTTTGGGGCCGATGCCTGGCACGGTGAGAAGGAGTTGAAAATAATTTAACTCAAGCGGGGTGATGAAGCCGAATAAATCAAGTGCGTCCTCGCGGACGGCGAGATGAGTGTGGAGGGTGAGGGGTGTGTTCAATTTCACTTTGGTTAAAGTGCCGGCGATCACGTAAACACGGAGGCCGACACCACCGACATTGAGTGTTACCGTCCGTTCGTTTTTCGCAATCACTTCGCCTCGGAGTTGGCTGATCATATGAGGTTTATCTTATGCTAACGATATTGATTTGCCAAATTTAAATTAGGGTGATAGTCTTGGATCATCTAAATTATGCCGATTACGAAATCAGCTAAAAAGGCTTTACGGGTGTCACGTCGCCGACGGGTGTTTAATTTGCGCCGTCAGGCGACACTCCGCGACGTGGCAAAGAAAATCAAAAAACTAATTGGCGGTGGACAAATGGCCGAAGCGGCCAAACTTGTGCCAGTGGCTTATCAGGCCATTGATAAGGCGAAGAAGCGGGGATTGTTTAAGGCCAATAGCGCCGCGCGTCGTAAGTCACGTTTAGTAACGGCCATTTCTAAAATCTCTAAAAAATAGAAGTGAAGATTTTCGTCAAAGCCAAACCTAACGCAAAGAATGAAATAGTGGAAGAAATCGACTCTTCCCATTTTGTTATCTCGGTCAAAGCGCCGCCCAAGAATGGTCGGGCCAATGAAGCCATCGCTCGCGCGCTCGCGAATCACTTGAACGTCAGTCGCTCGCGCGTCGCGCTCGCATCCGGCTTTGCCTCGAAAGAGAAGGTGTTTGAGGTGGATTGATTTGTGGCTTTACAACCACGTTAGAAACTATTTTAGCAAAAATTTCTGAAAAAATCAAATCGCTCCGCTCCGCTGCCGTGCCGCTCACGCGGCACTACCTCGCAGAAAAATTGCCTTTCCTTTAAGAAAAAAATCGGCGCGCACAAAAATAAAACTTAAATGATAAGGCACTTTTTCTGCTCGGCTCTGTTCTAACGAACAGGACGGCGGGGTTTCGCTTGCGGCTCGCGGGCAAAAATTTTCCCCCTCAAATTTACCCCGTGGGGAAACTTCGTTTCTCCTTCGGGGCTCCCCCAATTTTTGCCCGCTCGCCAAAAGGACGGATGGGCTGGACAAAAAGAACCCCTAATTGCACAGACTGCAATTAGGGGTTAATGCTTCTCGCGACGGTTAATCTTTCTCACCACCAAGAAGCCATCAATCTGCCGAAGAAGTCCGTTCCTCCTGCGGATATAAGCCAGTATCAAATCGCGAATGACGGCCGGGATGTTTTCCCAATTTGTGTTGAGAAGAAATTCCACGACCGAGATTACATCTCGCATATCGTCAGGATATGGCAGATGCAACTTCGCCTTGACACTGAACTTTTGGATCCGCAACGGCAGTTGCTCGGCGATCTTTCGGAGCACCGCCTCAGCACCGTCAATGGTAAGAGAGTAATAATCTCGACCAATGATTTTTGTCTTGAAGCGAGTCCTGAATTGGTGAATCTCGTCCTTTCCTCTGAGAACAATGACTAAGTAGCCATCGGGTTTAAGGAGTTCGAGCATTCTGCGGTAAATCTCCGGCAACCTGGCGACGTTATCTTTTGCCAGAGGCACGTGAGATGCCAGAATAATGTCGAACAAAACGGTAGTCGCAAAATTCTCAAAGGTATCACTGACGATATTCACGGATACGTTGCTCGGAAAAAGCTTTCTCTCGCTACATAGCCTTATCGCCAAATCCGCGCTTGGTTCCAGAAGCGTGGCGGATACCATTTTTGGATTTCTCACCTTGCTCAGCGCCAAGCGCAGATATTCGCCGGTGCCGCTACCAATGTCAAGCAAGGTCATCTTTTCTCTACCAAGCAGCCCGGACAGAATTCTCCCGAGAACTTCCGACGACTTCTCTTTTTCGTTG
>Ga0210057_1007519_pt1 | contig 13165 bp, 16 predicted proteins | sample CryGeyCG2114_010_2_FD_183968 | JGI IMG/M metagenome (GOLD analysis project Ga0210057, IMG submission 183968) | Groundwater microbial communities from aquifer - Crystal Geyser CG10_big_fil_rev_8/21/14_0.10 (SPAdes) (version 2) | ecosystem: Environmental > Aquatic > Deep subsurface > Groundwater ... | reverse complement strand
TATTATAGACTCAAAAAACAAAGGTAAGATATTGCCCTTGCTTAAAAGAAATAAGGCTTCTATAAAGACATTAGTTGTTGAAATACCAGCATCCTTGCTCAAAAAGAATTAAAATGTTTATCTACTGTCAGTTAAGCATAGAATAAATTTAAAAAGAACGTTTTTAATATATTGATATTAAAAGGTGAGCAAAATGTTTGGCGGTAAAGGAAAAATTGATATACAAATCCCTAAATTTAATTTCAGTCCTGGGGAAGTCATAGAAGGAAAAGTTAGTTTAAAACTTAATAAACCAGTAAAAGCAAAAGGAGTAAGCATAGAGCTTATCGGAATAAGAAAATCTTCCAGCTTAAATTTGTCTAAAGGCAGGAATTCTTCTGCAACTGATGTTATATTTAATTTTAAACAACCTCTTGATGGAGAAAAAGAATATCCTCCTTCTGAATCAAGCTACAAATTTCAAATAAAGATCCCAGCAAATATATTAACTCCGCCTGCTTTTGGCGAAGGAATAGCAGGAACACTAATTAAATCAGCACAAATTTTATCAGGAACTAATGTGCAAGTTAATTGGCATTTAATAGCAAGACTTGAAATTCCTTGGAAAATTGATGTATCAAAAAAGTTGCAAATAAATATTGCTTAACTAAACAAAAAATTAAGATAAAGAAAAATGAAAATCTTATCTTTACACTGCGATTATATTAAGTTTAAGCCAGTTAAAAAGGCAATAAAAGAACCTGAAGAATTGAAAAAAGAGCAAGAAAAAGAGAAGAAAATAGACGAAGTTCTTGTTATTTTCACTGCTGTTGAAAAGCAGGACGAAGAAAATAAAAATATTGTTAAGCAGTATATAGAGAATATTAAAGATTTAGCAGATAAAGTTAAAGCAGAAAATATTGTTCTTTATCCTTATGCTCATTTATCTTCACAGCTTTCAGCTCCGGCTTTTGCCCAAAAAACACTTGAAGAAGTTGAAAAATTATTAAAAGACGATAAAAAGCTGAAAGTAGAAAGGGCGCCTTTTGGCTATTATAAAGAATTTGAGTTGAGATGCAAGGGGCATCCGCTTGCTGAATTAAGCAGGGAGATAAAAGCAGAAGGAACAGCAAAAGGGAAAGCGATTGAAAAAGTAGAGGAAGAAAAATATAACCCTAAACAGCTTCTTGAACAGATCTCAAGAACAAAACTTGACACAAGAAGCTTAAAAGAAAATGACCATAGGATTATCGGGCAAAAACTAGATTTGTTTTCTTTCAACGAAACTGCTCCTGGAATGGTTTTTTGGCATAATAACGGCAAGATTATTTACAACGAGCTTATTAATTTATGGAGAGAGGAACACACAAAAGCAGGCTATCAAGAAATTTTAACTCCTCAAATTTTAGATAAAAGATTATGGCAAATTTCCGGGCATTGGGAAAAATACCGCGAAAATATTTTTCTTACAAAGTATGAAGGCAGGGATTTTGCAGTTAAGCCAATGAACTGCCCAGGAGGAATGCTGGTTTATAAAACAAACACAAGAAGTTATCGCGATTTCCCTTTGAGAGTGGCAGAGTTGGGGATAGTGCATCGACAAGAGCTTAGTGGAGTTCTTGGAGGATTATTTAGGGTTATTCAATTCACACAAGATGATGCACATATATACTGCACAGATGATAAAGAACAGCAAGAAAAAGAGATTATCGGAGTAATTGATTTAATTGACAAATTCTATAACAAAGTGTTCAAATTTGATTATCATGTTGAACTTTCCACACGTCCTGAAAAAAGGATAGGCTCTGACGAGATGTGGGACAAGGCAGAAAAGATTCTTGAAGATGTTTTGAAAAAGAAAAAAATGAAATACAAGCTGAATCCAAGAGATGGAGCATTCTATGGGCCTAAGATCGACTTCCATATTAAAGACTCTCTTGGAAGAACCTGGCAGTGCGCAACAATTCAATTAGATTTTGCAATGCCAGAAAGATTTGATTTAAAGTATACGACCGAAAACAATAAATTAGAAAGGCCTGTAATGCTTCATAGAACAGTTTATGGAAGCGTCGAGAGATTTATAGGGGTGCTCCTAGAGCATCTAAACGGCAATCTCCCAGTCTGGCTTTCTCCAATTCAAGTTAGAGTTTTGAGCTTTACAGACAGAAACATCAAAGCAGCTGAAAAAATACTTAAAAGTTTGCAAGAACAAGGCATTAGAACAGATTCGGATTTTGACAGCACAACTGTTAATGAAAAAGTCAGAAACGCAGAGCTTCGGAAAATTCCGTATATAATTGTCATAGGAGATAAAGAAGAGAAAAATAAAACTCTGGCTGTGCGCGAAAGAGGGCAAAAGCTAAAATTTGGGGTTAAAGTAGAGAGTTTTCTTAAAAAATTAAAAGGAAAAATTGAAAAGAGGGAATAACTTCAAATAAAGTTGAAGTTATCACCATGTTTATATATCTCTTTTTTCTAACTATTATATGACTAAGATTTTATTAACAATAATCATAGCATTAGTTGTTATAGGAGCTGTAACAGCAGGAATATTATTGTATCCTTATAATCCAAATGAGCCTCCTCAAGTAGATGATTCTCAAGCAACACCTGAGGGAGTCCAAGAGGTTGTTAATGCAAATAACCAGTTTGCTTTAGAGTTATACTCTGAACTTAATAAAAATAATCAAGAAAATATTTTTTATTCTCCTTATAGCATTTCTGCTGCATTAGCAATGACTTATGAAGGCGCAAAAGGAAAGACCGCAGATGAAATGAAATCTGTTTTTCATTTCCCAGAAAATAGCATATTAAGATCTAATTTCGCCTCTATTTATAACGAAATAAACAAAGGAGATAAATCTTACCAATTAAAAACAGGAAATGCTTTATGGGTGCAGCAAGATTATCCTTTTTTAGAAGAGTATACAAGCAATGTCGAAAAGTATTATGGAGGAAAGGCAGCTAATTTAGATTTTATCAGCAAGACAGAAGAGTCAAGAGAAACAATTAATAATTTTATAGAAGAGCAGACAAATAATAAAATAAAAGATTTGCTTCCACAGGGCTCTTTAAATTCTATGACGCGACTTGTTTTGACAAATGCAATTTACTTTAAAGGAAATTGGGAATGGCAGTTTGATAAATCTGACACCAACGAACAAGATTTCAAGATTACAGAGAATAATGTTGTTCAAGTTCCAATGATGTATATGGATCCTGATAAAGCAACTTTTAATTATGCCGATGCAGAAGATTTGCAGATTTTAGAAATGCCTTATAAAGGAGATGAAATTTCAATGCTTGTTTTGCTTCCAACAGGAAATCTTGATTCTATAAACTTAACAACTGAAAAATTAACTGAATGGAAAGCTGAGATGAAAGAAACAAAATTAGATGCTATTTATTTCCCTAAATTTGAATTTGATACAAAATATACCTTAAATGATTATCTTAGTGATTTAGGAATGCCGATTGCTTTTGACTCTCAATCTGCAGACTTTTCAGGAATGACTGGAAAAAGAGATTTATTTATTAGTTTTGTTATTCATCAAGCATATGTTAAAGTAGATGAAGAGGGTACAGAAGCAGCTGCCGCAACTGCTACAGGAATGATGACCTCCGCCGCACCAAGAAACGTCTTCAGAGCAGACCATCCTTTTATATTTATAATTCAGGAAAAAGCAACAGGAAATATCTTATTTTTAGGGAAAGTTGTTGATCCGAGATAAAAATTTCTGCAGAGAAGCAAAAGATTTATATACAAAATGGATTATTTTGGGATATGGAATTAAGCGCTATTATAAGAAAGGGAGAAAAGCAGTATGTAGCTTTATGTTCTGAATTAGATGTTGTTAGCCAGGGCTATACAATAGAAGAAGCTCTTTCTAATTTACAAGAGGCAGTTGAGCTTTATATAGAAGAAATGGGTTTGCCTGAAGACATAAGCAAAGTTGCAATTTTCGCGAGATTTGAGGTGAATGGAAATGAAACTGCCAGTCCTGTCCGGGCGTGAAGTAATAAAAGTTCTTTAGTTTTATTTTTTACAGAAGTTCGCAAGAAAATAAGCGAATAGTTTAAAAAGATGCTGCTCTTTGGAATATTACAAGTTGATGAGGCTAAACGCATTACCAATACACTACACTGCTTCCAGATTTAGTATAATTAAAGAATTTCATTTTATAACCTTAATTAGAAAACAAAAATAAGATTTCAGTAGACATAAAATAATAATGAACTTTTCACAAACGCTCAAACAAATAGAATCTTCTAAGGAGTTTAAAGAATTTAAGAAAAAGAACAAAGATGCGTATTTATGCGCAGGGTTTTTTGTTCTTGACTATGAACAAGGCATAAACCAGCAGCAGCTTGATTATTCATTAAAAGATGGAAAAATTTACACTTTTATTTTAAATGAAAATGAAATTGCAGTGAAAGAAGCTGAGACAATTGAGGGAAAAGAACAGAAATTGCCTGAATTAAACAAAGAAATAAAAATTGACTTGGAAAATTTAAAAGAAATTGCAGAAAAAAGAATGGAGAAAGAAGGAATTGAAAATAAGATTACCAAGATTATAGCAATTTTGCAGAAGCATGAGGACAATCAGATATGGAATTTAACCTGCATGATGGAGGGATTTGGAATGCTTCAAGTTCATATTAATTGTGTTTCAGGAGAAATCTTGAAATTTGAAAAAAGAAGCATGTTTGACTTCGTAAAGAGGGTGAAATAGCTAGCAACGATTTCGATATTTTCTTCTTCTATCAATTAGATGCCCAATCGGTTCCAACTCTGAACGCTGCTCGCCAACAACATCTATTCCTTCTGTGGTAAGTTCATACATTCCATCAGCTACATCAAGATAACCTGCTGAACAAGCACTATCTAATCTTAAAGTTATATCCAGAACTGATGCCTCCGCTAAATTTCCTAGCGTTCGCTGAAGATGTTTGCTAATTTGAGAGGCAGTAACCTCCCACTTCTTATAAGCCCGACAAGCAGCTTGAAATTGAGAAAGAGTTACTCTTGTCTCACTATCAACTTGAGGTTTTCCAGGACTAAGAGGACCATTATCAAAGTTGTTGAGTTTTCTTCGGGCATCCATAAAAAAACATATAAAGAGGGTTTTTAAATTTATATATCCTGCTGCATTGTTAAGTAAGCGGGAGTTATTTTAGCTAAAAAAATTATTTCTTCTTTTTTCTTGGTGGTTTATCCCAGTAAGCAGATTTACAATTAGGACATAGAATTGGATATTCTTTTTTTCTAGGGATCCATTCATGACCACAACGTTCACATTTGTAACCTTTAACTTCTATTTTTATCTCTGCCATACATGAACGTAGAATTCTCTTATTTATAAAACTTACCTTTTAAAGTATTAACTATATAGTTACTAATTAACTACCGAAACATTTATATAGTTAACTTTACTTATATAATTAGTAATTATAAAAGTAAATGAGAGGACTCCTAAGAGTCCCCAGATTCCACCCGCGAAGATGAAATCCAATAGTATCATAGAAGAGAAGTATAAAAAAGTTTCTTGTTCTAGATGTAACTCTAATAAAATAAAGAAAGATGGATTAAGAAAAACACAGAACAGGGGAAAGATACAGAGGTATAAATGCAAAGAATGTGGATTTAGATTTGTTCTTGATGACGGGTTCTTTAGAATGAGAAATCATAAAAAGAAGATAACCTTATGTTTAGATCTTTATTACAAAGGAATTTCATTAAGAAAAATACAAGAGCATTTACAAGCATTTTATCCTAAAAACTCTTCTCATGTTGCTATTTATGATTGGATTATAAGATGCCCTATGATGATTAGTAAATTAACTGACAATTTAAAAATTAATGTTGGGCCAGAATTAATGTCTGACGAAATGGAATATCACAGATTAGGAAAACAGAATTGGTTTGTAGATGTAATGGATACAAAAACAAGATTTATGGTTTCTTCTGAATATATGCCGAGTAGAACAATAGATAATTTAACAAGAGTGCTAAAAAGAGCAAGATTTGCTACTGGAGAACAAATCAAAGTTGTAACAACTGATGGTTTACAGGGTTATTCAAGGGTTCTAAAAAAACTTTTGGATTAAAGACACACTGGAATCATAAAAGTAGAATTATCCATAATGTAGTAATTGCTTCTGAAAGGGGTTTCAATCACAAGATAGAAAGGTTGCATAATTCTATAAGAGAAAGAACAAAAACAACCAGAGATTTTCATGGTTGTTTAGAATCTGCTTATGCAATTATGAAAGGTTTTGAAATTTACTACAATTTTATAAGGAAACATCAAGCTATAGGTAAAACTCCTGCTGAGAAAGCTTTACCAAAATTAAGATTAGGAAATAATAAATGGTTAGATTTGATAAAGTTAGCAACTCTTTAAATGTTCTAGAATCTTTTTAGTTTCTTTTATAGAGTATGTATCTACAGTAGGTTCTGACCTTTTAGTTATCCCATCGACGACTCCCAACGAATTCAATTTTTTTAAAATTTGCAGATCCTCAATTTTACTCAAATAATCTTTTTTTGTTAATTTTGAGATATATGCAATAAGCCCATAGCACCCCCAATTTGAAATAGAGCTTAAAACTAAATGTCTAGATTTTATTATAGAAGGTTTTGGATAAATATTCTCTTTTATAATTTCTTTATATAAATTTCCCATTCCAATTTCATTGCCAGTGTCTCCAATTGAAACAGAATATCCAATTTTTTCAAACAGAATATCTATCTTTCCAGTAAATTCAGTTATATCTTGCCCTTTAAAATTATAATATCTATTATTCAAACTTACTCCAGCTCTTTCAATTGATATAACTAAAGATGGATTAATTTTTTTTATTATCTTATCTATAAAATCTTCTTTCACTTTTCCTAGAGGAAATTCAATTACAGGAAAATCTTGTATATTTTGTAAGATATTAAAACAATATTTGTCTGTAATAAATGTAATATCTGCTCCCAGATTTGATAAAACCCCTGCAAGATTTATTGCTCCTACTAACCCATCAGTTTCACAAGTTCCATTAACATAATATCCAGTAACTATTATTGTCCTTGCACAATTTTGTAAAATATATTTTGTAGCGTTCTCACAAAAATTTTTATTTAAATATTTCTTAAGCTTTGAAATTCCTTTTTTATCATTTGATAATATTATATCTTCTATAATCATTTTTTTAAATCCCATCCATATCTATTTGGCATATTTCCTTGTTTCCCAATTTTCTCAGCGTATTCTTCAACAGTTTCATAATTTGGAAGTTCAGGACAAAAACTACTTACCCATAATTCTTTTAATCTTCTAAGATCAACTAAATCTTGATTTTTTAATTCTGGATATTTTGATACAAGTCTTGCAAAGTTAGGAGAGCCTGGCGAAGGAACCATTGGAGAGCCATTAGAAACCCTTACGTCTGACATATCCCTTATCTCTTTAGCAAATCTCAATGTTTCTTCTAAAGTGTCTTGCGTCTCGCCTCTTTCTCCTAAAACATAAGAAGTAAAAAGGGAGATATTGTTATCAGCCATTAATTTTATGGCCTTTCTCATTTCTTTTTTTGTAACCCTCTTATTCATATTTCTTAAAATATCATCATTAGCAGATTCAACAGCAGCAAAAAGCATTCTAACATTTAATTCTTTAAGTAAATCTATAATATCTTGATTAATATCTGCAAGATTATTATAAACACTAAATTCTAATTTTCCTAATTCTTCTGGGCGTGATTGTATTAATTTTAACAAATATTCTCTATTTCCAGTTAATGAATCTCCCCAATCTTTTATTATATTAAATCCATATTGCTGGACACCTCTTGTGATTTCTACCCATAACTTTTTGGGATCACGAAAGAATAAGGAAGATTTAATAGAACAAAAACTGCAGGGACCAAATTTTTCTCTCTTTGCACAACCTTCGTGAGTCATAACTGACATTGGATTATCGGGAAAATCGGGATAGATTTGTTTATGATTTCTTGAATAATTTTCTACGTCCAATAAAGAATAATCTAAGGGAGGTAATTCGTCTAAATGCAAACTTTTTCCAGAAGGATTTTTCACAATTCTACTTCCAGCTTTCCATATAAGATTAGGCACTTTTGATTTGTCGTCATATTCTAAAAATTTTAAAAATGCTTCTTCACCTTTCCCATAAACAATAGCATCTATATATGGTCTATTTCGTAGAATTATCTCTCCAAAATAAGTGGCATGTAATCCTCCTAATACAACGGTAGAGTCATTTTCTTTTGCTTTTTTTGCAATTTCTAACACATTAGAATAATTAAAACTAGTCGCACTAATCCCCACAATATCAGCATTTGAATCAATTTTATTTTCTAAAGAGCTATTATCTGGATAAAGTTCTCCATCAAAAATCTCTATTTGTGTTTCTGGAGATTTTGATTTAACATATGATGCAATAGTAAGAGTAGTTAATGACCAATAAATTCCATTATGTACTCCACATCCTATTGTGCTTTTTGGGTAAAATAACTGTGCTTTCATTTTCATATTACTTTTGCTACTATTAAATGAATTATTAACATTAAGAATTATAAAACTATGCTGTCCCATTTCGGGACAAAAGATTTAAAAAGGAATTCAAACTATCAAATATTATGTTAAAAACGATACTCATGGAAATAGGATTAAGCGAAAAAGAATCAAATTTTTATTTACTTATTATAAAGCATGATAAAATAACTGCTGGAGAAATGTCTAAGATTAGTGGAGAATCTAGAACTCACGTTTATGATACACTAAATAAACTCCTTAAGAAAGGTTTAATTTCCTATGTAATTATGAATAATGTTAAGTATTTTAAGGCTGTAAAACCTGAAAAGATATTAGATTATCTAAAAGAAAAAGAAGACAACATAAAGAAACAAAAGGAAGAGATAACAAAAATTATCCCAGAAATAGAAAAATTACAAAAAGGGTTTAAAAGAGATGATGTAGAAATTGAAATATTTGAGGGGGGCGAAGGAATAAAAGCTGTGATGAATGATCTTCTGAATGAGGGCAAGGACTTTGTTACATTTGGGGCAAGTAGCAAGGTTAAAGATTATCTCCCAGAATTCTTCATTGAAAGATATCTTAAAATAAGAAAAAGAAAGAATATTAGAGCAAAACAATTATTTACAGAAGTACATGGAGTTTTAAAAACACCCCTCTCACAAAATAAAAAATTACCAAAAGAATTCGCAGCCCCCACAACAACCGCAATTTATGGTAATAAAGTTACTATTTGGTTTTGGTTAGAAGTTCCAAGAGTAATTTTAATCAAAAATAAAGATTTAGCAGATTCTTATAAAAATTATTTTAACTTATTGTGGAATTCTATAAAATAAATATTGGTTATTAATCTCTATAAAAAAGACTTAGAGCTCCCTTTAACTTAACAATGCAATATCCTGCACTTCAGAAATCTTGAACCTTAATTAATCCAGTTTTTAATGGGATTTCTGATAGTGATCAAAAACCATATAATTTAATGCAAGGTTTTTGACAACAAATAAATTTAAATATAAGTGATTTCTTTTAAAATTATGACAAGGGAAATAAGAGATATTGACAGCTTAAAAGGGTTGATTGAATATTTTCAAAGAAATCTGAAAAAAGGCTATAAGCTTGATGAACTTAAATGGGCTTTGATTGACCAAGGGCATTCAAGAGTTTCTGTTGACAAAGCTGTCAAGTATGTCACAGACATGATTGAAGCTCAAAAACTGAAAAAAATGGAAATGCCAAAGCCAGAGGTTTTGCAGATGCCTATGCAGGTTGAAGAAAAAAAGAGTTTCTGGCAGAAAATTAAGAGCTGGTTTGGCTGAAATTTGTTCAAAAGATTTTTATATATGCTTCTATTAAGTGGAATATGAAATATGAACCTGTTTTCAAGATGTCCCGCTCTAATGTTATTGTAACAGACGTATATACGAGATCTTATATGAAATATGGCTCTATTGTAACCATAAAAAATGGCAAATGGGAGACGTTCTTATCAGAAGAGTCTTTAAAAAAGTGCTCTGAAGAAGGCTATTTATTTGCTTTAGACAAAAATAAATACAAAGAATTTGAGAATAAATATCCTTTTTTTAAAGAAAAGTTTAGAAAACTGAAAGAGATAAATATCGAACAATTAAACAAAGAGGAATTTTTAGAGTTTCTGGAAGAAGTTGAGAAGTTGTTTGTTTATTTTTACGATACTTACAGAGAGACAGAGTTTTTTTATTTTACTAAGTTGGAAAAAGAATTAAAAAGTTATATACAAAAGGAAAATAAATTTTCTCTTCAAGAGCTGCTATCAAATAAAGTAGACCTTGCCCTTTTGCCAGAAAAAATGAGAAAATTGGCAGATTATATAATCAACATGCAACATTTGAAATTTGAATACAGAAAAATATTAAATGAGGTTGCTCTTGGAGAAAATGTTTTTTTATGGAAATTATTAAGGCAATTAGTTACAAGAACGAACAGGGAAGATGCTGTCTCCATGACTTTGAAAGAGTTTAAAAATGTTTTAAATGGAGAAAAAATGAAAGATGTTTCAGAGAGGCATGTTTATTCTTTCATAACATGGGATAAAGAAAAAAAAGAATTGAACATTCTATCAGGCAGTGAAGCTTATAAAAAGATAAGAGAACTAGACAAAGACCTGCCAAAAAATGAGGTTATTGGAGAGTGCGCTTGCAGTGGAATTGCAAGAGGAAGAGTAAGAATTGTGGCAAATCTGAGACATTTATTAAAATTTAAAAAAGGAGAGATTTTAGTTGCTGGAACAACTGGGCCAGAAAAGGTTGTTGCTATAGAAAAAGCTGCTGCGATTGTTACAGAGGAAGGCGGAATGATGAGCCACGCTGCGATTATCTCAAGAGAATTTGATATTCCATGTGTTGTAGGAACAAAATATGCAACAAAAGTCTTTAAAGACGGAGATTTTATAGAGGTTAATGCAAATAATGGGGTTGTTAGGAAGATAGATGATTTGTAAAAGGGTTAAACGCTTCAGCTGATTATTGTTCTATGAAATGACAAAAGGGCTCTAACTTTTTTCCTTTGGATTTTACAAAATACTGCCCGCGTTCATTAGTTCTTACATACCCTCTTTTCTCTGCTGCTTTTAATACTTCTTCGATCTCTTGCGCTCTGCCAGCATAATTTAATCCATGAGGCTGTCCAAAAGCAACAATTTCATCTAACCTAGGAGGGTGCTTTAAATTAAGCCCAGCACAACTAATCTGGCTTAAAACCGCTTTTATGTCGCCTTTTAAGCCAGGGATTTCAACTTCTTCTGAAGCATCTTTAGCCATTTTGTACATCCTTGTTAAAATATTATCAGAACTCTTTTTCCCCTGCTATACTCTTAAAGTAATGTGAGTTTAAAAAGTTTAGTATAAAAATCTATCTTTTTCTTATTGTCTGGGACAGAAATAGGCTATTTTTGAGAATAAAATTTTTGTTTTTTCTTTATTAAACATTAGTATTTTCATTCTTTAAATTATTAGATTATTTAAAACATATTTCAAATAATAAAAATCTATTTATACTAAACAATATTAGTAACAAAATAAAAGAGAGGTATCGTCGAGATGAAAGTCAAATCAGATATAAGGCAAGAGAGTTTGCAAATCTTGAATCTCAAACCAGCTTATTTGCTGCTCTTACATTTCTTAATCCTATTTTGATTAGTAATAAATGAATATTTGCTGTTTCTGTCCCAATCATTTTTTCTTAGGAGATTTCTTCCAACAGAATAATCGCCTGTTTGATGTAAAATTATTGCATTATCATATTTTAAATTGTCTGTATTTGCTATCTGAGAAACTCCTTTTGCGCCTATAACTAGAAAATTTCCTTTTTTTATTGAACCTCCACCAAAAGTGTAAGTTCCATCTTGCCTCAAAACAATAGAACCATCAATAACCTGTTGGTAAATTGTTGTCCCGACTCCTGCTGTAATTGTGTTCTTGCCTACTTCAGTTATTCTAACAACACTTGTTCCTTCAACAACTATTCAATCTCCCATTTTAGTATTTTCTTTGCAAGCTAATTTGTATTCTAAATCTTCCATAAATTCTTAATAAAACTTACATTTATAAATATCTTTATAATTTTGAATATGCAATGAAACCTCCTTTAAAACACGAAATTCGCAAGCCAACAAAAACACTTTCAGGAGTTACACCTATCGCAGTTATGTTAAAGCCAAGAAAATGCAAGCATGGAACTTGTTTATACTGCCCTTCTCTGTCTGTGCCTCAAAGCTACACCCCAAAATCTCCTGCTGTTCTGCGGGCAATAATGCTAAATTATTCTCCTTTTTTGCAAGTTAAATCAAGATTAAAAGCCTATCAAGTTATGAATCATCCAACAGACAAAATTGAGCTTATAATTATGGGCGGAACTTTTCTTGATTATCCTTTGAAATATCAGTATAATTTTATTAAAGCGTGCTATGATGCTTTAAATGGAAAAACAAGCAAAAACCTTGAGGAAGCAAAAAGAAAAAACGAGAAAGCAAAACACAGATGCGTTGCATTATGCATTGAAACACGTCCAGATGTCTGCGGAGAAAAAGAAATTAAGAGAATGCTGAAATTTGGAGCAACCCGTGTTGAGCTTGGAGTTCAAGCTCTTGACGATAAAATTTACAAGAAAATTAAAAGAGGGCATAAAGTTGAGGATGTAAAAGAAGCAACAAAAAGATTAAGAGAAGCGGGATTCAAAATAGGCTATCATATAATGCCTGGCTTGCCTGGCTCCAATATTAAAAAAGATACAGAGATGTTTAAAAAATTATTTCAAGACGATAGTTTTAAACCAGACCAATTAAAAATTTATCCATGCCAGGTCATAAAAGGAGCAGAATTAGAAAATGTATATTATAAAAGAAAATACTTTCCTTATACAGAAAAAGAGCTAAAAAAACTGCTCATAAAATTTCTCAAATTGACGCCAAGATATTGCAGGATTATGAGAATTATGCGGGAAATTCCTCCAGAATATCTTGTTGCAGGCACAAAAAGAATTGATTTAAGAAAAGACGTTGAGCAAGAATTAATAAAAAAACAAAGTAAAATTCAGGAAATTCGCTTTAGAGAAATTGGGTTGCGAGGAAGGTATGAAAAAATCGAGGAAAAAAAGCTAAACTTAAAAATA
>Ga0210057_1007518_pt1 | contig 13167 bp, 11 predicted proteins | sample CryGeyCG2114_010_2_FD_183968 | JGI IMG/M metagenome (GOLD analysis project Ga0210057, IMG submission 183968) | Groundwater microbial communities from aquifer - Crystal Geyser CG10_big_fil_rev_8/21/14_0.10 (SPAdes) (version 2) | ecosystem: Environmental > Aquatic > Deep subsurface > Groundwater ... | reverse complement strand
GGAAGAAAACATTAAAGGATTGGTTAGAGAAGCAATCGCCAAGGTCGGTGCTAAAGAAATGCGAGATTTTGGGAAAGTAATGCAGGAATTAATGCCTCAGGTAAAAGGCAAAGCGGACGGAACCCTGATTTCAAAAATCGTAAAAGATTTATTAGTCGTCCCTTCGGAAAAAAATGATTGAAATTAACAACGCGACTTCTTCTCCGGTTGATAAAAATTATTTAAAAAGAATTTCAGAGAGAGTTTTTAAAAAAGAAAAAAAAGAAAAGGATTTATCAATTGCTTTAGTCGGCCCGGGTCAAATCAGAAAGTTAAATAAAATTTACAGAAAGAAGAACCGACCGACCGACGTCCTGTCTTTTTCGTACGGGCGTTCAAGTGAAATAGTGATTTGCATTTCGGAAGTCAGAAAGAACGCCAAGAAATATCATTTGCCGTTCAAAAAAGAATTAAACCGGGTTTTAATTCACGGCATTCTCCATGTTTTAGGATACGACCACAAAGCCGGTTCCAAAGGGAAGAAGTTAATGGAAAAAAAAGAAAATTATTATTTCCGAAAGGAAAATTATTCTCTTCAATATGCCAAAAATTAACCTAATTGCAGCTTTAGATATCGGAACCAGTGCCGTTAAAATATTGATTGCGGCTAAAAAGAAAGGAGAAGACAATCTGGAAGTAATATTCCAGGCCGCAGAGCCTTCACTTGGCGTAAGGAGGGGAACGATATTGGAGCCCGAAAAAACTTCGCGGGCAATCCAAGTTCTTCTTAACAGGATAAAAACTGAGGCCGGCCAGAAGGTCAGCGCGGTTTTTATCAATATCGGCGGCACTCATCTTTTTTGCACGGGCAGCAGGGGGAATATTGTTGTTTCCCGGGCGGATGAAAAAATTTCCAAAGAAGACGTTGAAAGAGTTTTGCAGTCTGCCGAAATTTTTTCTTTGCCTTCCAATAAAGAAATCCTGGAAGTTTTCCCGAAAGAATATATTGTTGACGGCCAGGGTGGAATAAAAGACGTGGCTGGGATGAAAGGAGTAAGACTGGAGACGGATGTTTTGGCTCTGGGCGCTTTTTCGCCCTATAAAAACAATTTGACTCAGGCCGTCCTGGATGCCGGCCTCCAGATTCTCGATGTCATTCCCTCGCCTTTGGCCTCTGCTGCAGCCGTTCTTTCTCCGCGGCAGAAAGAATTGGGAGTGGCTCTCCTGGAAATCGGCGCGGGCACCACTCAGTTGGCCGTTTTTGAAGAAGGAAATCTTATACATCTGGCAATTCTGCCGTTGGGTTCCGCCAATATTACCAACGACATTGCCATTGGTCTCAAAACCGACACGGCCACCGCTGAATTGATAAAAACCGAACGGGGCTGCTGCATTTTTAAAGGAAAGAATAAAAAAGAAAAAATTGAAATTGAAGACGAAGAACCTTTGATTTTTTCTCAGAAAATGTTAGCCAAAATTATCGGAGCCAGGATTTCGGAAATTTTTGGAGAAGTGAAGAAAGAGTTAAAGAAAATTGGAAAACTGGGTTTGCTGCCTGCGGGCATAGTTTTGACCGGCGGCGGAGCAAAATTATCCAAAATAGTCGACTTGGCAAAAAAGGATTTAAAACTACCTTGTCGCCTGGGGAGGCCTCAAAAATTTAAAAACCTTGACGATGAATTAACTTTTGCCACTGCTTGTGGTTTAATCTTAAAAGGGGCTGGTTTGGATGGAGATAGTTCGGAAAAAATAAAAATTTCTCCAATCTCAGAAGGATTAGGAAAAAAGGTTAAAAAATTTCTTCAGACTTTTATACCATAAAATTTATGTCTACCAAGATTAAAGTAGTTGGAGTAGGAGGGTCGGGCTCCAACGCCATATCGAGAATGGCAAAATGTAAAATCAAAGGAGTGGAATTAATTGCCATTAATACTGACGCTCAGGATTTGGCCAAGACCCGGGCTAATTTGAAAATTCGGATCGGCAGAAAAATTACCCAGGGTTTGGGCACCGGAATGAATCCGGAAATCGGCAAAAAATCAGCTTTGGAAAATCGGCAGGAAATTTTAGAAAGTTTGAAAGGCGCAGACATGATATTTATTACCTGCGGCATGGGCGGAGGCACGGGAACCGGCGCCTCTCCAGTTGTTGCCGAGGTGGCGAAAGAAGTGGGGGCGCTTACTTTAGCCGTGGTGACAACCCCCTTTTCTTTTGAGGGTCAGGTAAGAAAAAGAGTCGCCGATTCGGGTATCAGAAAATTGAAAGAAAAAGTTGATACTTTAATTTCAATTTCCAACGATAAGCTTCTTTCGACTTTAGACCCGAGTACGCCCTTGCTTTCGACTTTTTGGGTTTGCGACGACACTTTGAGACAGGCGGTTCAGGGGATTTCCGATTTAATAATACTGCCCGGCATAATTAACGTTGATTTCGCCGACGTCAGGGCGGTAATGCAAAATGCGGGCTCCGCCCTTTTTGGAGTAGGCAGAGCGCAGGGTGAAGACAGGGCCGTCAGGGCGGCGATGTCTGCGATTAATTCTCCTTTGTTGGACCTCTCAATGAAAGGGGCAAAAGGGGTTCTTTTTAACGTTTCGGGAGGAAAAGACATCAGTCTCTCTGAGATTGACGAAGTGGCTAAGGTTATCACCCAGGAAATTAATCCTGAAGCAAAAATAATTTTCGGAGCAGTTCAAAATGAAAAATTAAAACAGGGAGAGATAAAGGTGACTCTAATCGCCACAGGCTTCTAATCGGAGATGACGAAGTCTCAGGTATTTTTCTACTTTTGCCTGTCGTTTATCGGCGGCGTATCTTTAAACTCTTTTTTAAACGTTCCCCAGTTGATCTTACTGGGTTTTTTAATTTTGGGCTTGATTTTAATTTCAGTTTTTTGGAGATGCAAAAAACTCGTGGTTTCCGGCTTTTGTCTTCTGTTTTTGACTGGAGGGGTCTTCTGGCAGGGCGTTGCGGAGCTGAAAATGCTGGATAATGAATTTAAAAATTTTAACGATAACGAAGAAATTAGTTTTTTAGGGACAGTTTCCGGCGAGCCGGACGTAAGACAAAATACCACCAGGCTGACGGTTGATAACGTTGAAATCGATTCCCGTCAGGTTGAAGGAAAGATTCTGGTCGTAAAAAGCAAATATCCCGAATACCAATACGGGGATGAATTGAAGATTAAGGGGATTCTTAAAACTCCGGAGACTTTCGAAGGTTTTAACTACAGAAATTATCTGGCTAAAGACGGAGTTTATTCCATAGTTTATTATCCGGAAATCGAACTGGCTAAGAGAAATCAAGGGAATATTTTATATAAATTTCTTTTTCTCCTGAAAAACAAATTAAAAGAAAGTTTAAACAGAATAATGTCTCCTCCTCAGTCTGGAATTTTGGAGGCCTTGTTTTTTGGAGACGAAGAGAACGTCCCTGATGCCCTGAAAGAAAAATTCAATATCACGGGCATCCGTCACATTACAGCCGTTTCAGGGATGAATATTACCATCATTTCCGCTTTGATTTTGAATTTTTTGTTGTTTTTAGGGTTAAACAGGAGACAAGCGTTTTATTTTTCAGTATTTTTAATTATTTTTTATATTCTGATGATAGGCGCTCCTTCTTCGGCGGTAAGGGCGGGTATTATGGGCTGTCTTTTCCTGACTGCTCAGCATTTCGGCAGGCTTGCGGCAATGCCGAGATTGATTGTTTTTGCCGCAGCTTTTATGTTATTAGCTAACCCCTTGCTTTTGCAACTCGATATTGGCTTTCAGCTTTCTTTTTTATCAATGCTGGGATTGATTTTTTTGCAGCCGGCTTTTCTTGATTTTTTTAAGAAAATCCCCGATTACTTTCAGTTAAGATACTCTGTTTCTGCCGCTTTGTCCGCCCAAATTTTTACCTTGCCGATTTTAGTTTATAATTTTGGAAGAATGTCTTTAGTCAGCCCCCTGGTTAATGTTTTAATCGTCCCCCTTCTTTCTTTTATTACTGTTTTAGGTTTCCTTTTTTCTGTTTTGGGAATAATTTCAATGCCCCTGGGATGGTTTTTTTCTCTGCCCGTTTGGCTGCTTCTTACATATATTATAAAGACGGTTGATTATTTCTCTCAATTTCCTTTTGCCTCAGTATCTTTTGGAAATGTTTCTTGGATATACCTGGCGGTTTTCTATCTAATTTTGGGCTATCTGACTTTCCGGCTTCAAGAAAGGCAAAAACTAAAAGTTTAACGTAATTAGTGATAAAATGAAATAAATTGTATGTCTCCTAAAACCTGGATAATATCAGTCAATATGGGTTACGGCCATCAAAGGACCGCTTTCCCTTTGAAGGAACTGGCTCCTGGGGGGAAAATTATTTGTGCAAATGATTATGAGGGCATCCCCGCAGGAGACAAAAAAATCTGGGAAACAACCAGAGAAGGATATGAGTTCATTTCAAGGATAAAAAGAATCCCTCTTTTGGGGCAGGGGATTTTTCTCTTTTTTGACCAAGTCCAGAAGATTTTCAGCTTCTACCCAAAAAAAGATCTGTCAAAACCGAATTTTCAGTTAAAACAGATATTCTCTCTGATTAAAAATGGCTGGGGGAAGGATTTGATCCTTCGACTTGGCTCAGGACAGGTTGAAAAGCCTCTTCCTTTAATCGGCACTTTTTTTACTCCGGTCTTTATGGCAGAGTATTTTAATTATCCCGGAGAGATTTTCTGCGTTGTCTGCGACGCCGATATCTCCCGTACCTGGGCGCCTCTAGACCCCAAAACAAGCAGAATTAAATATCTTGCTCCCAATGCCAGAGTCGTGGAGAGATTAAAACTTTACGGGGTAAACCCAAAAAACGTATTTCTGACGGGATACCCCCTGCCTCAGGAACTTACCGGGGATGAAAAACTTGAAACCTTAAAAAACGATTTAGAACACCGCTTATTGAATTTAGACCCCAATAAAAAATATTTTTCTTATTACGAACCCCTGATTAAAAAACATCTGGGAGATTTGCCGGGAAAAAGCAATCATATTTTAACCTTGATGTTTGCGGTGGGCGGTGCGGGAACCCAAAAGGAAATCGGAGTGAAAATTGTAAAAAGCTTGATTAAGAGAATCAAAAACAAAGAAATCAAAGTAATTTTAGTGGCCGGCACCAGAAAAGAGGTAAAGGAATATTTCGAAAAAACCATCCAAAACCAAGACGTGGAAATCCTTTTTGGGGAAAACATAGAAAGTTATTTCCAGAAATTCAATCAAACTCTGAAACAAACCGATATTTTATGGACAAAGCCCTCTGAACTTTCTTTTTATAGCGCCTTGGGTTTGCCGATTATTATTGCGCCACCGGTTGGTTCCCAGGAAGAATTCAACAGAAGATGGCTTTTGAACGCCGGTTTCGGCGAATCACAGGGGAATCCGGATTACACAAACCAATGGCTTTTTGATTGGCTGGATAAAGGCTATCTCGCCGAAAGAGCAATGCAGGGTTTTATTGAAGGAGAAAAATTGGGAACTTTCAAAATTAAAGAAATAATCGCAAAATGCTCTGGCTGACAATTACAATTTTAGCTTATTTTATTTTGGCTGTTGTTTTCTTGGTAGATAAATATTTATTGGTTAGTGCTCTCCCCAACCCCAAAATTTATGCTTTTTTAATTGGTATTGCCGGGATTCTTTTGTTAATTCTTGTTCCATTTATTGATTTTTACGTACCATCTATCAAACAACTTATTTTAAGTTTTTTCGCAGGCGCTTCTTTTATTCTCGCTCTTTATTGGTTTTATAAAGCACTGCAGAATTTTGCTGTTTCGCAGATTGTACCTGCTATAGGTGCTCTATCTCCTTTATTTACTTTCGGCTTAGTTTATATTTCATCTCTCGGTAAAGAGGTTCCATCTTTCCGCGAAATTTTATCAATTGTTCTATTAATCGCTGGCGCTGTTTTGATTACTATTGAAAAAGGAAAAACCATTACGGGTAAAAGTTTAAAGCTTTCTTTTTTAGCTGCCTTATTTTTTTCTTTATCTTTTGTTTTAACTAAATATGTTTATTTGGAGCAGTCATTTTTAAATGGCTTAATCTGGACAAGATTGGGAGGAGCATTGGTTGCTTTAATTTTCTTTTTTATCTGGCCAGATATAAAAAAAGAACTTTTTTGCCAGAAAGATGATTTTAAAAAGAAATCTCTCGGCATTTTAATCTTGAATCAAGCCGCCGGTGCCGGCGCCGGTCTTTTGCAGAACTGGGCCATTGCTTTAGTGCCTTTAATCTCTGTCGCCTTCATTAATGCCTTGCAGGGAGTTCAATATGTTTTCCTGTTGGTTCTGAGTATTTTTTTATCTTTTAAGTTTCCCCAAATTTTAAAAGAGCAAATGGCAAAAGAAATTATTATCCAGAGGATTGTTGCTGTTTTGTTGATTGGCGGGGGATTGGTTTTACTGGCACTATAGCGGGCTAAGGCCGATATATTTTTCCCTTCGTTCAAAATATGACCAAAAAAATTATGTTCTATATTTTAATTATTCTCCTGATAATTATTGGTTTCTTTTTCCTTGGCAAACCGCCTCAGGCAAAAGAGATGACTTGGGGAGTCAATTTTTCCCAGAAGCACGCAGAACTTCTTGGGCTGGACTGGAAATCAACTTACTCCGCTTTAATTGACGATTTGGGGGCAAAAAATATAAAACTGGCAACTTACTGGGATTTAATTGAACCGGAAAAAGAAAAATATAATTTTGAAGATTTGAATTGGCAGATAAAACAGGCGGAAGAAAAAGGGGTAAAATTGCTTCTGGTAATCGGCATGAAGACCCCTCGTTGGCCGGAATGCCACATTCCCGAATGGGCAAAAAGTTTAAGTAAAGAAGAGCAGCAAGAAAACATTCTAAAAATGGTTGAGGAGCTTGTTTTAAATTTTAAGGACTCGAGCGCAATTGAAATGTGGCAGATAGAAAATGAACCATTTTTTCCTTTCGGCGATTGTCCTTGGGTGGATAAAGATTTTCTGAAAAAAGAAATTGCCTTGGTAAAGACACTTGATAACCAGCATAGGCTCGTTGTAATATCAGACAGCGGAGAGGGTTCTTTCTGGTTCGCTTCAGCTAAACTAGGTGACGTGGTTGGTACGACAATGTATAAAAAAGTCTGGGTTCACCAGTTGGGCGTTTATTTCACCTATCCCTTCCCTCCGAATTTTTACTGGATAAAATCCCAGATTATTAAAACATTATTTGATAAAAAAGTAATTTGCGTAGAGCTTCAGGCAGAACCCTGGGGTCCAAAGCTTATTTACGATATTTCGCTTTCAGAGCAGCAAAAATCGATGACCCTGCAACAATTTCAGAAAAACATTAAGTTTGCCAAGGAAACTGGTTTTGATACATTTTATTTGTGGGGAGGCGAATGGTGGTATTGGATGAAAGAAAAACAGAATCAACCCGAAATATGGGAAGAAGCAAAAAAATTGTTTTAATCCATGTTAAGTATTATTATCCCAACTTTAAATGAAGAAAAATACCTTCCTGTTTTGTTGGAATCGATAAAAAACCAGAGATTTGAAGGGGATTACGAGTTGATAGTGGCTGACGCCGGCTCTCAGGATAAAACTATTGAGATCGCCCGTAATTTTGGCTGTAAAATCGTTCCGGGCGGTCTGCCCGCCGCGGGCAGAAATAAAGGAGCAAGAGCGGCAAAAGGCGACACATTTTTGTTTCTAGACGCCGACTTAAGATTGCCTGCCGATTTTTTATGGAACTCTTTGAATGAATTTGAGCAGAGAAAACTTGGCGTTTCTTCTTATTTTTTAACGCCCCAGACGGACAGAAAAATTGTTAAAATCGGATTTAATTTATTCTGGAACTGGCTTATTAAGTTTTTCCAGAATATCTTACCCAATGGGGCGATGGGGATCTTGGTAAGAAAAATTTTTTTTGAAAAAGTCGGCGGTTTCGAAGAAGATATTAAAATGGCTGAAGACCTCTATTTTGTCAGGCAGGCGGCAAAATTCAGCAGGTTCGGCATTATAAAATCAACTAAAATTTTTATAACTCTGAGAAGGTATGAAAAAGACGGCCTTTTCCCCACCTTTTTTAAATATGTTTTGTGTTTCTTTTATATGCTTTCGGGAAAACCGGTCAGGTCGGACATCTTCAAGTACCGATTTAATCATTATTCTCAAGGCGGTGAAAATAAGGTATAATTTCAGATATGAACCTCTACGAATTGCCCAAATTCGAACTCCCTAAATTGCAAAAACCGAAAATTAATGCCCCCCAGTTTTTGAAAAATAAGACTTTCCAACTGGTAATTTTAGTTATTTTCTTCTCTTCTTTATTTGGCTTTATCGCCGGATCTCTCTCGGGAGGCTATCTTTATCTGGAAGTCAAAGAATCTCTCTCTGAATTTAAATTGGGGTTTTCTCAAAAAACAACTGAAAAAGAATATGTCCCTCCCACCAGCCAGGAAGAATTATTGATCAGGGCGATTGAAGAAATTTCTCCGGCGGTAGTCAGTATTGTCATTACTAAAGACGTGCCGATTATCGAACAATATTATTACAACCCCTTCCAGGAATTCGGCCAGGGATTTCAAATTGAAATTCCTCAGTATCGTCAGTTGGGAACCCAGAAACAGGAAGTCGGGGGAGGAACCGGTTTCATTGTTTCTGAGGACGGAATGATTTTGACAAACAAACACGTAATTTTAGATACTGAAGCCGAATACACTGTTTTAACTAACGATGGCAAAAAATATCCGGCTCAGGTCCTGGCCCGCGACCCTTTGCAGGATTTAGCCATAATCAAAATTGAACAAGCGAAAACGCTGGACGAAAAAGGGAGTTTTATCTTGCAATTATTTCCTACGGTAAAACTGGGCGATTCGGATGAAATAAAAATCGGCCAAACGGCAATTGCCATTGGTAACTCTTTGGGAGAATTCAGAAATACCGTTTCCGTCGGAGTTGTATCCGGCCTATCAAGAAGCATTACGGCTTCCGGCGGCGAGTTATCAGAAACTCTCGAGGACGTTATCCAGACTGATGCCGCTATTAATAAAGGAAATTCCGGCGGTCCGCTTTTAAACCTCAGGGGAGAAGTGATTGGAATTAATACTGCAATGGTTGAAGAAGCCCAGAGCATCGGTTTTGCCATTCCGATCAATAAAGCCAAAAAAGACATTGAGCAGGTAAAAACTTTAAAGAAAATTGTTTACCCTTATTTGGGGGTCAGATATATTTTAATAAATACGCAAATCCAGCAGGAAAATAAACTACAGGTAAATTACGGAGCCTGGATTCAAAAAGGAGAGCAGGGAGAGGCAGCGGTTGAGCCAGGTTCGGCGGCCGATAAAGCAGGCCTGAAAGAAAATGACATAATTTTAGAATTTAATAATGAAAAAATCACGAGCGATAATACTTTGGCAAGAATTATTCAAAAATATAATCCGCAGGACACCGTTACTTTAAAAGTTCTCAGAGACAAAGAAGAAAAACTCATTCAGGTCACTCTGGGTGAGAGAAGTGAGTAGGCATTGATTTCCCTTTGAATTAAATTTAAGATATATTGTTATGAACGGGAATTTTACTCACAAAGCCCAAGAAGCAATTCTTTCGGCTCAAAATATTGCTCAGGAAAGAGGTCAGCAGCAGATTGATGCTCTTCATCTTTTGTTTGCTTTACTTTCTCAGGAAGAAAGCGTGGTTTTAACTTTACTCCAAAGAATAGGAGTTGATATTGAGGGCCTGAAACGGAAAACAAATTTAGCCATCGATAAAATTCCGCCGATAGCGACTCCCCAGAGTTTCGGCCAGCTTTATCTGACCCAGGACATGGCTAAAGTTCTTGACCGTGCCCGCCAGGAAGCAATGAAAATGGGGGATGAATATCTTTCGGTTGAGCATTTATTTTTATCCCTTTTAGACACCGAAACCAAAGCAAAAGAAATTTTGAACAAAGCGACTTTCCTGCAGCCGGGCGGCGGCGTCAGCTCTTTGGAGTTCGGCAAGTTGGATTACGAAACGGTTTTGAAACAGCTGGCAGCGGTTCGCGGCGGCCAAAGGATCACCGATCCCGAGCCCGAATCCAAATATCAGGTGGTTGAAAAATACGCCAGAAACTTAACCCAACTGGCCCGCCAGGGAAAACTGGATCCGGTAATCGGCAGGGAAAACGAAATCCGGAGATTAATGCAGGTTATAACCAGAAGAACGAAAAACAATCCTGTTTTAATCGGCGAAGCCGGCGTCGGGAAAACTGCCATCGCCGAGGGCCTGGCTCAGAAAATTATTTCCGGCCAGGTTCCGGAGAGTTTAAAAAATAAAGAAATTGTCGCTTTGGATTTGGGCGCCTTGGTTGCCGGTACGAAATACAGGGGGGAGTTTGAAGACAGGGTAAAAGCCCTTTTGAAGGAAATTAACCGGGCCCAGGGCCGCTATCTTTTATTTATTGATGAGCTGCATACTTTAGTCGGTGCGGGAGCGGCCGAAGGCGCAATTGATGCCTCCAATCTTTTAAAGCCCGCCCTGTCGCGGGGAGAATTGCGGGCGATTGGCGCCACCACTTTGAAAGAGTATCAAAAATATATTGAAAGAGACCCGGCGCTGGAAAGAAGATTCCAGCCGATTTACGTCCAGGAGCCCACCATTGAAGATACGGTCGCAATTCTGCGGGGAATCAAAGAAAAATACGAACTCCATCACGGAGTAAAAATAAAGGATGCAGCCTTGGTGGCAGCCGCCGAATTGGCAGCCAGATATATAACCGACAGGTTTTTGCCCGACAAAGCCGTTGATTTAATGGATGAGGCGATGAGCTCTTTAAGATTGGAAATAGAATCTGAACCCGTGGAGTTGGAGAAATTGAAAAATGAAATTCAAAAACTGGAAATCGAAAAAAGGGCGATAAAATCCAACCCTAGGAGAGGAAAAGTGATTGCCAGACAATTGGCCGACTTAAAAGAAAAAGCAAAATTGCTCGAGTCTAAATGGAAAACGGAAAGAGAATTGATCACCAAAATAAAAACTCTTAAAAAAGAAATTGAAGACGCAAAATTCGAAGCGGAAAAAGACCAGACCGAGGGAAACCTCCAGAAAGTTGCCGAAATAAAATACGGGAAAATTCCCGCTCTCCTGAAAAGTTTAAAACTGGTCGAGGGGAAACTGACGAGATTCCAAAAAGACAGGCCAATTTTGAAAGAAGAAATTTCCGAAGAAGATGTTGCCAGAGTGGTTGCCCGCTGGACGGGAATTCCTGCCACCCGGCTCTTGGAAGAAGAAGCCCGAAAACTGGAAAATATGGAAGAGATTATTTCCAGAAGAGTAATCGGCCAGAAAGAAGCGATTGTGGCAATTTCCAACGCTATCAGACGTTCCCGGGCCGGCATCTCGGAAGAAAACAGACCCTTGGGATCATTCATGTTTTTGGGTCCGACCGGCGTCGGCAAAACCGAAACTGCCAAGGCTCTGGCCGCATTTTTATTTAACGACGAAAATGCCCTGATCAGATTGGATATGTCAGAATATATGGAAAAGCACACGGTTTCCAAAATGATAGGTTCTCCTCCGGGCTATGTCGGCTACGAGGAAGGAGGCCAGCTGACCGATAAAATCAGAAGAAGGCCTTATGCGGTTGTTTTGTTGGACGAAATTGAAAAAGCCCATCCCGACGTTTTCAATATCCTTCTGCAGATTATGGAAGACGGCAGACTGACCGATGCCAAAGGCAGAACGGCTTCTTTCAAAAACACCATTTTGATTATGACTTCCAACGTCGGCTCGGAATATATTTCTAGAATGGGTTCTTTGGGATTTTTAGGCGGGAAAGAGGAGGCAGAAAGACAAAATCTGAAAGAAAGAGTGATGGAAGCGTTAAAAGAACAATTCCGGCCCGAATTCTTGAACAGAATAGATGAGATAATCATCTTTAACTATCTGCAAAAACCGGAAATAAAAAAGATAGTTGATTTGGAATTGGAGAAAATAGCCAATCGTTTGAAGCCCAAAAACATTGAAATTCAGATTTCGGAAAAAACAAAAGAATTTTTGGCAGAAAAGGGATTTGACCCCAATTTGGGCGCCCGGCCCCTAAAGAGAGTGATTCAGAAATTAGTTTTGGATCCTCTGGCTTTGAAAATCGTTACCGGCAAGGTTTTGGAAAAAGAAAGAGTAATGGTGGATTTGGAGGGCGACCAGATTATTTTTAGAACTCCCAAGGACTTGGTTAAATCTCCTGCCAAAAAACAAAAGGAAAAGGTTTTGGCTTAATCTAATGTCAAAAAATATCCTCAAAATCGTTGCTTTTTTTATAATCGGCATGGTGGGCGGAATTTTCGCCGACCAGATTTTCTGGCCTTATTTTGTGGAGAGGCCGCTTTTTTATCAATATAGCCTGGAAAAAAATCCGGTTTATCTGACGGAAAGAAAAGAAATAACCATAGAGGAAAATACCGCCCTGACCGGAGCCGTTGAAAAAGTTGAAAAAACAATCATCGGAGTAAAAACGGAAACAAAAACAGGAGAAACCTTGCAGGGTTCGGGATTGATTATCACTTCCGACGGCTTGATAGTCACTTTGGCCGAATTGGTCCCCCAGGGTTCTCAGTTTAGTTTTTTTGTCGGGGAGACGCCTGCCGCCTTCCAGATCTTAAAGAGAGATTTGGAAAATAATTTGGCTTTGGTAAAAGTGGAAGAAAAAAATCTAGCCACCCTCGGTTACGCCGATTTGGGAAAACTGAGAGTGGGGGAGCGGGTTTTTTTGGCTGCCGCGGTTTTCGAAGGGAAAACCATTTCCCAAATAGTCAATGAAGGGATTGTTAAAAAAATTGATGAAGATTTTATCACAACCAATATCTCTGAAGGAGATTACTCAAAAGGAAGCCCTTTATTTAATATTAAAGGCGAAGTGCTGGGGATAAACACGATTGATCCAAAAGGAAATATTGTCGCCATCCCGATTAATATAGTTAAAGAATTCGTCGGGATGTAAAGACTTTTCGATTTGATTTTCTTTTTTAAAAATGCTAAAAACAAATCAGCTCCTTGCCAATTGGTATAGGAGACTTTTTATTTATAGGAGGTAAAGATGTCACGAGTGGTTGTGCTTACCGATAGCGCAGTCGACTTTCCCGCGGGGGCATTGAACGGACGAAGGATAAAAGTGGTATCGTTTTATGCAACGCCGGATGGTCTTCTGAAGGCTTATAAAAAAGC
>Ga0210057_1007517_pt1 | contig 13167 bp, 23 predicted proteins | sample CryGeyCG2114_010_2_FD_183968 | JGI IMG/M metagenome (GOLD analysis project Ga0210057, IMG submission 183968) | Groundwater microbial communities from aquifer - Crystal Geyser CG10_big_fil_rev_8/21/14_0.10 (SPAdes) (version 2) | ecosystem: Environmental > Aquatic > Deep subsurface > Groundwater ... | reverse complement strand
CCGCCACTTCTCTCCCACCAGCCTCTGCCCTCGTTGTGTCAACCATCCAATCACACCCTGCTCTGCACCGACACCAACCAACCCACGACCAACATAGCTTTCACTCACACTCCTACAATCGTTTTCTCTTCCCACCCCGCTACTTTACCAGCTGCAGCGCCAGATATACATCCACCCCCACTACACACCCACCGTGTACAATTATTCGAATATTTGTACACTTCAGCTCCCATTCTGCCTCTCACTCGCCTAGTTCAATAAATCGTTTCATTCGACCTTCTTCTTATAAAGCCAACTCAACCACACCAATTGACATTTGTACACAATTTTGTACAATCAGCTTATTACCCCATCATTCGAGGTTATTCGACATTATTCGAGTAATTCGCTTATTACCATGAACTCCAACACCCTTCCCATCAGCCAAGTCCGTGCCCAACTGCCCGACCTTGTCAATCAGGCTTCCGATCTATCCCGACGCACCTACATCACCGTCCAAGGCAAAATCAAAGCTGTATTGATGAACTTTGAGGACGTTGACGAGCTAGAAGCCACCGAAGAAATAATACGTGACCCAGAAGCAGTCAAGGCTATCCAAGAAGGCTTGGACGACGTTAAGCATGGCCGTCTTATCCCTTGGGAAGAAGTCAAAAAACAACTCAATTGGTAATCACATGTTCCAGCTCATCTTCACCCACAGCGGCCAAAAAAATCTTGACCAGCTAGACAAGCGCTACCGGAGTGCCATAGACAAAGCCCTAAAAAGGCTCAAATCTAACCCCGAAATCGGCGAGCCACTCAAAGGCCAGTTCAAAGGCCTGTGGCGCCTCCGCTTTTCCCGCTACCGCATTATCTACCAAATCCGTCGCCAAGAACTAATCATCATTGTCATCAACATTTTTCACCGCCGGCAAGTGTATCGCTAGCATATCTTCCCAACCCTCTCCCTGTCTCACAAGTGTACAATTATTCGAATAATTGTACACTTTTCTACCTACCTTGCCTCTCCGACACCTTCTGTTCCATTTACCAGACTTGCTATGTCCAATGAAACGTTTCATTAAACATCTCTCCAAAGATAACCACATTATCTTGACCATTCTCTATTAACAAAACATAGATTCAAAAACCCACTCCAACCTCAGAAAGTTTCCTTATGTACTCATAACCCACTTTCCGACCATAGGACAATGAGGCAATTGAACCATTTTCCCTCCCCTAGCCATTCCCTCCCCTATCAACTAAAATATCCCTGCCAACTCTAACCCATCACCTTTAACCTTTAACCTTACACCTGCCACCCGCCCTCATAGTTCAACGGATAGAACGGAGGTTTCCTAAACCTTAAATGGAAGTTCGATTCTTCCTGAGGGCACAAACTCTCAAGCGGTTTCTCCCGCCGTCCTCAACATCCAGCTATCGACACTAAACCCAAATCTCCCAAACTAGCAAATCTCTCAATGGTTCCCTCGTCTACTCTTGAATCCCAACAACTTAAACCTCACCGTCTCGATTAATTGTATCTTCGAAGAGTATCTTTACCGCCAGCTAAACTAATGTTCCGGATCACACTCCTTTCCAACCCAACCATTTCATTAACAGTTGCAAGCCAATCAACCAAAGTGTAGCATCCAAAATAAACACCTCATTATCAATCAATAAACCATAAACCCATGTCGCGAACTCCCCTAGAACTAGCTCCAATAGATATAGAGCAAAGAAAAATCTTCACTCCCCGCGGTTTCCTCGTCAAGACACTTAGCCAAATTCCCGATCTGAACTATTCAGATTTTCCCCTCACCAAGGATGCTTACCTAAACCTTTGTAACCAAATTTCCCCTCAAAACGACGGGTTCCCCACTCAACGCCTGGCTAACCTCATTTTGACAGTAGCCAATTCGCTCAATGAATTCCCTGATATTCCCGAAAACATACCCCCACAACAACTAGAACCACTTATGGAAGCAGCTCACGCCATTAGCCCTCATTGGAACCAACTAGACTGGCAAGATCTATCTACAGTCGCCAGACACTGCGAAAACTGCCAGATAGCTATTGCCCAGTCACTCTCTTTTGACTTGGTACAAATTGCCGAAGTCTGCGAATATCTAGGCACATTAGGCACCTAACCTACTCTGCCTCTCGACCCCTTTTCTGGTCATTTCCTTGATAAGATATACTATACCCACGTCGGAGTGTAGCGCAGTTAGCTGTGTCCATCCGTAGCTTCAGCGAAGGAGGATCGCGCGCGTCGTTCGGCCTGCCCGCCGAAGCATTCTTAACAATCAAATCTTTCGGGGTGTAGTGTACCGGTAACATGCGCCGTTCGGGACGGCGAGACACTGGGTTCAATTCCCAGCACCCCGACATAGCTAAGCTAAGTCGTGGTTCGCTAAACGTACCAACCAAACATATACAGCATTGGCAGGGACGACCACCTGCCTACCTATAACGGGTTCAACGGCTTGCACCGTAAACGACTCGCCTGAAAGTAGAAGTAGCCGACCCTGTTTCAAGCAAAAGTCATGCTGGGAACCCATCCCTTTTCGACACCACCACGCATCAAACATAACTCTCAACAACTTCACCTCTTACCATTCAACCTAAACACATTAGCCTTCTCTCTCACGTGCGGACGATAAAGGTTCACTGTCTGCTACTTTCCATCGCCCCGAACAACCAACACACTGAGGCCTCTCGTTCAAATATTCCAAAGTTTCTCCAACCCCCCCTCTACCATTCACTATTAATCTCTTTCCTTCCAACCCTTCTTGACAAACACCAGTACACTTAACCATAACAATTGATCTTTCTTTCCCCATATACACCTCCACTAACTACCCCATAATAAGCGCCCCTTATCATATCCCTTAGCATTGTAAAATCAATTCCAGATTTTTATGTTTCTAGCGCGTATAATAAGAAAAATTACCCCCATGCCCGCCAGCTTCTCCTTCCTTTTTCTCCCCCCCAATTCCTTCCCCCAATCATCCCCCTCCCCACACCAATTCCTGTATGCCACCACCCTCCGCATTGCTTCTCGGCCGCGAACTTTTGTGTAACCTGGTCACCAGAGAAACAAACCCACTCACGTTAACAACTATGTTACTCTCCCATTGCTCTACTTCGATCCACTTATTGATGATACATCGATGCATCATCAATTATTCTATCAATCTATATCAGTCTCCAAACCAACTCTGGTACCAGAATCCCTCAAAGCCTCCTTATTAGCACCGCCCCAACCTTAACCAACTTCACACTTGGATCAATCTCATCTCACTCTCACCATCTGGTAGACATCTATTCCTATCCCGATCTTCTCATCTCGTCTCAATCGTCTCATTTTCCCGCCTGGAGATCATCTCAGTCTTCTCATCTCTTCTCATCTCTTCTCACATCGTCTCATTTACTCTGAAAATTACCCTACTTCTACCCGATCGTCTCACTTCCCCGACCTTGTACCACATCGCCTACACACCCTTGCAGGGACTGTCCTTTAAAAGGAACTCAAACTACATCAGCCATAGAACCAATCACACCTCCTCAATTCGCAATTTTCATTACTTCTATTGTCTTTCCCCTACTACCTATCCCCTATCACCTATCCCCTCTCCTCCCCAGCCCATTCTCAACTTTGCAAGCCTAGAGACGAAGAAAAAGGCCCATCCCCGCTACAATCCCTACCCCCAAACTGCCCTACCAACCTTTAATACTCACAATCGAGTCAGTTGCCTCCTGTTGACGGGCATTTTCTCTATCAATTTGCTGAAGTATCAACACCTGACCTCCTTCTGGCAATTGAGCCCTAAACTCCCGCTCTTCACTGGACGAAGAAAACATATATTGCCCCATCACTCCACCATTATCATCTACCACCAAAATAATCGCCTCATATTGACCCTTAACACCAGCTTCAGTGACCACCATTTCCAGCTCGGTGACCGGTCCAGATATATTAACTATCGTTAACGGACTGAACAAAGGATAATTACAGTTCTCGACAATGGAAACAGTCACACCGTATCCTTCTTTATCATAGTAACAACCACCAACATCTTCCACAGACAAAGTGGCTGGTAGACTTACAGCCGAAAAACTCAGAAAATTGTTTGATTCTCGATATGGTTGAGATAAAGCCATCAAATCTGGATTGAGTAAAACTTGAGCAATCCCATACAAACCAATAGTCTCCACCACTTCTTTTCCAGATTGTCCCAACTGCTCACCAAATTGACGCTCATAAAATTCCGCCACTTGCTGGCGACCAATAGCCAATTCCGCCACTCCCGCATCCGCAGCCTGAATATTGTCATAAAACTCCTGGTTAAGTGCCTGTTCCAACCATATCACGGTCTCAAATGGGGCCAACTCGAGATTCCCCGGCAACTCCGCAGGTTTACCCACTGTCTCCACCAAAGATTCCGCCCCCAACCACCACAAAACCGCCATATAATTATTGTCATAACCAATCTCAGGCAAGTAGTTTCTTTTTTCAGACAAATAATAACTAGATAATTCATTGAGAACGTAACCAGATCTCATCTTGACAGTCTCCTCACTGACAACTCCGTCTTTGCGCAGTTCCACAAAAGTCGCTCCACCTTCAATGTCTATCGGTAAAATGACTGTCGCATCTGGTGTTGGCCACGGTTGCCAGTCGTGAAATATTTCGTGATTGGCAACTTCCAACCAATGATCCAGACTTTCTCCTGGTACCACATCAAGCCAAGTATAAGGGGCACCCTTTCCCTTAAACAATCCACTCACTAGTTCAGGTTCTAATTCTTGACACGTGTCTGCCACATAAGAATCATTCCAATTAGCCAAATTGAGAATAATTGGAATCGCCCTGTCTTGTTGTCCATCTGCACTCATTAGCACCGACTCTTCTGGAGGCGTCGCTCCGACCGCCAACATATCGGCAGTCAAACTAGCTACAGCTTCTACCAATGGCCCAACATAAGGCCGTGCATCAAAATTGTTTCTTTGAAAATTTATGTCTTGTGAAAATACCACATACTTGACACCACCCACCTCGACCGAAGCTTCTGGAAACAGTCGCAACCCATAAACTTTAACATCCGAACCCATGCCGTCGTGGCACTCACGTAAAGTTTGGATAGTCCAGGTGTTATCCGGCAAGTGTTCCTGATCAAAAATCTCAATCACTGGACTAGCAGGCTCATAAACATCTAAGTTATCTCTACTCCTGGTTTGCCCTTCTCCAGTACAACCCGCCAACACACTCATCAAATAGATGGCGCATAAAAAATACCAAAATGTCTTTAGCTCAGATAATCTCTCTGTAGAAAGTTTTTCATGTTCCCTTTGCATAATCAGTTGTAAGCATTAACCAACACCAATATTTATCCTAAATGAATATATTATAGGCTATCAGTCAATTTCTTTCCTTATTTCACTAAAAAAATCCGCACACTTTAACCTGAAACACAGTCGAATAATAGTTATTTGCCATCAGGAACTTTATCACATGATGACAGCCTTGAGTCATGATGTTTGAAACTTACATCTTCTCCTCCTCAGCCCATTCTCAGTCACCACTGTCATACTCACACCAGTTTAATCAGTTTCTTTGTACACACAAAAGATATGACTGGACCGTTGCCAAGGCTTGCCTACCGGAAGGTAGGCTCGCCATCAGCTACTCCGCCACACAGATCGTAACCCCTCACTTCTTCCATACCCCCACAAAATTCTCATTTCATTCTCCCTACTGCCTTCTGCCTATCACCTATATATTCTCACTCTATTAACCTTTATTCTCCAGAAACATAATCAGGACAAAATCTCTTTATCAATTTCCAATCAGCGTCTATTAAGCCTAAACCAGTGGGGTCGTGATGCCTTATATTCATAATTGCATCAGGATCAGTTGCGTGACCAGCTACTCCTAATGCGTGCAATAACTCATGTTCAATCGTCTCCATATCTATATTTATCTCTGGAGAAATACTTATTCTCCTAGTACATTCTGGACCATCACCATTATTTATGCAGAAAACAGTTGTTTTGGCTAACACATTAACCCCCAGCTGCCCTTGAGAACCAGCAACTCGCATTACTAACATATCGGCTGAACAAACAACACCATCTCCAGTCATTGCTATAGGCAACCCCACATCCTTCAAATTATCGACGGCATCTCTCACTTTATCTAAATACCTCCCTGGAACACCCCCTGCACACACCTTCAACACCTTACCTGGAGGAAAACAATACTTACCCTCCCCTCCTTGCGCCTCAACATTTGCAGACCCATAAGAATATATCAATGCCACCGCAAACATTGTTGAAGCTGCTCTAACAAGTCGAGGTTTATGGCGTGATCTATCTGGATTACTACCTATGATTTCACTCATATCAATAAACATACCGCTAAATAACTTATCCGATAGTATATCATCTCAAGTCAACCTAACTTTAACAAAGGCACCCTTGCATCACCCACCCTGTCCTACCTATCTCATTTACCTCGCTCATCACATATCTCAGTTCTTCCCTGTCTCTGTCTCAACTCATTTTCTCAAATCAAACACCCCTGTTACCTTGCGATATTCAACCTGTATCCCCTCTTCTTTAAACGTGTAACCTTCTTTCAGCCTCCTCTCAGCCTCATCCTTCAACATCATAGACAATGACGTTAGATCTGCCACCATAAATCTCCTCCTCTCACTATCAACTTACATGGAGGCATATGGAACAAATCACCAGAAACTTACTTCAACAACTTCTCGAACCCTCTCCTGGGGCCCACATCACCATCTACATGCCCACCTACAAGCATAGCCCAGACAGTTTGCAAAACCCCATTCGTTTCAACAACCTCACCAAGCAGGCCAAACAAGAACTCTTAGAATCAAACCAGGTCAACCACCAGATCAAGGAGTCTTTGGCTAAAGCAGCCGAAATGGTCGACGACGCTGACTACTGGATGCACCAAAAGTCCGGCCTAGCTATCTTTATCTCCCAATCATATCGTCTCTTCCTCCGCCTCCCTCTCAAATTCCCCGAGACAGTCATCGTTAACCAACATTTCTACTTAAAGCCCCTCTTGCCTCTGCTCACCACCAACGGCAAGTACTATATCCTCACTCTCTCCGCCGGCGACATCAAACTCTACCAAGCCACCAGGGACAACATCGACAAGCTCTACCTTGGAGACACCCCCAAAAGCCTCAGCGCCTATCTCCATCAATCAGGCTACGACTCCCAAACTCCGGCCAAGTCTGGCACCAAACCCACCGACCGCATCACCGATGTCTCTGCCATCCCCGAAGCCCTCCTCACCCAATTCCTAAGCCAGATCCAAAAACACCTCCAAGAACTCTTGAGTACCAACACCGCACCTCTGGTCCTCGCTGGTGTCAAAGAGCTCACCACCGCCTTCAGAGGCATTTGCCACTATCCCCACATTACCCTAGCCAGCATCGAGGGTAGTCCCGACCACCTATCCAAACAAGATATCCACCAACAAGCCTGGAAGATCGTCCGGCCCCTTTTCAAACAAGCCGAGAAGGAAGCCTTGGGTGAATATCACCAGCTCAAGTCCACGGGCAAAACCGCCAACTCCCTCGAAGCCATTCTCCCCGCTGCCTTTGCTGGTCGCATCAAGACCCTCTTCGTCCTCCGCGACCACTCCATCTGGGGCATGTTTGACCCCGACTCGAGCACTCTTGCCCTTACCAAGACCAATCAACCCGGCACCGACGACCTCATGAACCTCGCCACCATCTACACTCTCTTAGGCGACGGTCGCGTCTATTCCCTCAAGCCCAAGGAAATGGTCAAAGGCACCCCCATCGCCGCCACCTACAGGTACTAACTCAAGCGTCTCCCCTTTCTCTACCCACGGCTCAATGGAACCGAGTTAATCAAACTATAAATTCCCACCACTTCCATCCACTCCCAAACATCAGGGTTTTGTTCCCTAAAGACAGCTACAGTAGCCTCATCCATCCCATTAAGCAAATACCCATATGCCCAATAGCCTCCAGGAGTACTCTTCCACATACTCAACTTACTTTTTGCACCCCAATCTAACCCGTCAGTGGTCGACCTTGTCGATTTACCACTCGCCAACTTTAACACAATATTTGTCCACATCCTGTCGAAATCACCTCACTCCACCCCCTATAAAGTCACACCTCCAAAACCCATCGAGCCACATCACTTCACCAACTTCCACCTCCCCGACATCGCTGGAGGATAAGCCCTCTCTTTATCTACCGCATCCAAATAATACATACTCCACCTGTCATAAAGCCTTCCATCGCTCACCAACACCATCCCGCCATACCGCACCATCAGCGTTCCATGCCCCACATCATCCAAGTAATACCTCACCTTCATACAACTTCGGAGATCATCATAAGCCACCCGATCATAATTGCGTAAATCCTCCGAGCTCTTCGGGCACTGCTCCTGCCACTTCTCATCACTGCACACATCCTTCAAATGCGCGTTCATCACATGGAACCCATACGCTTTGCTGTTGCACGACCAGTCAAGTGTCATCAAACCAAAGTATAACAGCATCGTACCTACCACCCCAGTCCCCACAGACATTACTACCTCTCCACCACTAAACTCTCCATTTACCTTTAACAGCTTCCTCATCAAATATCTCAAAGCCAATACCAATACTGTAAACACCATCATCAACCAAACTGCTTCACTTCCCCATACCACCCAGACTGGTGGCAACTCACCCGCCTTCTCCCACATTACAAAAGGTATCGCAAAGACCCATATCAAGTACTCACTTGTTATCGGTCCAAAAGGATATAGCCACACCATCAATACTCCACTTATCAATGGCAACAACCCTGCCGCTGGCCACCACCACCAACCTCTCCCCCAACCTGACAACTTTCTCCACCATCTAAATAACCTCATCACCACCAGCTCTATCACCCCCACTCCCACCGCTACTAACCACGGAGAGTCAAAAATCCCATTTGGGATTACCCCGACCACCTCACCCCAATACATCATCTGCCCACCCTAATCTAAACGCTAATAACTAGCCGCTATCCTTACTTCCTCTCATCCACCGCGTAGATATGCACTTCCAGGTCCTTGTCGTAGTGAAACACTTCCTCAGGAGCAAAGATCAAGTCCCGCTCCTTCTTGGCATTCTCGTCGCTGTCAGACGCATGGATCAAGTTAAGCTGCTGGCTCATCGCCAAATCTCCCCGGATCGACCCTGCATCCGCTTCCCGAGCCTTGGTGATCCCAGTCAAGATTCGCACCGAGTCAACGCACTCCACCCCCTCCCACAACATCGCCACTATCGGCGAGCTCATCATAAAGCTCTTCAAATTCCCAAAGAATGGCTTACCCTTGTGATGCACATACCATTCGTCCAATATCTCGTCGGTAAGTCTCATCATCTTCATCCCCGCCAACTTCAGCCCCTTTTTCTCAAACCGGGTCACTATCTCCCCCACCAATCCCCTCTGTAATCCATCTGGTTTAACCAATACCACTGCTTGCTGAAACATACTGTCTCCTTTTATGCGTGGGCTCACCCACTACTACTTTTTATTGCTAGCCGCCAACTACTCTTTACTCACTGCTAATTCCTAGCTGCTAACCACCCATTCTACCACGCCCCCACCTCCCCATCTCCACACCCACTCACCATCCCCAAAGCTTTCACTTTATTAATAAAGTGAAAGCTTTTCCTCCAACTCCTATTGCTCCGGGTACTTCAACAAATCCCGACGATGATACCCCCTCCACATTACATCCAAAAACTTCGCCACCGCGTCTCCCAAACCACTTTCTAACTTTCCCTTTACTGGCTCAATTTTCTCTGGGAATAACCGCCTCAACTCATTTTCATAACCCGGCAACTTCATCATTTCCATATACTTGTATACCGATGCCGGGCTCAACTTCAGCTCTTTCATCACCATCGTCACTTTCCATCCTGACAACAGCAACAATTGTGCCACCAATCTCTTAGCCATCACCACCTTCTCATTATCAGTCATCAAACCCGAAAATATCACTTTCTCAACCTCCGGTTTTTTCTCGACTCGCAACAAATAGACCAAACTCTCCCACACCTTCTCCCACACATCGTCTGACAATTTCAATCTTCTCGCTCTCACAACAGCCTCCATCCTTTCACTTTATTAATAAAGTGAAAACATTATCTCCAAAATCATCACCACAACTCAATACAGCACTACTACACCCACAACCAAAACCCCAATCAATCACCCTCTCATTTCCCCATCCCACCTACAAAATTCACCAACACCAACACCTCAATCACCCTCACCAGCACATACGGTGCCAACACCAACCCCATACCCATCACCAAACGCCTCCTCCTCGGCCACTCAACTCCCTGCTTCTCACTCCACACCCAATAAACTACATCCACCACCACAAATCCTCCCCACACAATCACTGGCCACACCAACCCCACCAACATACCCCACTTCCCCATTCCAACAACTCGAGACACATAAGGCACTAGTTTTTGTACAGCTCCTACCAACCAAAACATATTCGACATCACTCCCACACCCATCACCAGTCTAAACCACATAAACCACCTCCAAATAACTTTCTCACTCTACTTTACTACAGAATTCAAACCCACTCCACCTTTACCACTTCAACAGCTTCTCCAACTTCGCCCCATCCTTGTACGGCCCTACCACGGCCAAGTTCATCATCCCCGCTTTCAAAACATCGCCTGCTACTCGCTCCACATCAGCAGCAGTCACTGCCCGCACTCGCCTAATCATCTCATCTGGCCCTATCACATCATCGTCCAGCACTGCCCGGAGTCCCCAGTACTGTGCCTGGCTCCTACTGCCTTCCAGAGACAACACCATACTCCCCGCGAAGTATTCCTGCGCCCGCCTCACCTCCGCTTCGGTTATCTTCGCCCGGCCTCCATCGGCCACGCCCGCCAGCACCCCAAATATCGCCTTCATCGCCTCACTAATCCGCTTGGTATCCACCCCAGCCGCCACCGCCAAGCACCCCGTGTCTGCATACCTGTCAATATCCGTATACACATAGTACGCCAGTCCCCGCTTCTCTCGCACCTCACTAAACAGCCGCGAGCTCATACTCCCACCCAAAATATTGGATAGTACCGCCAGCGCGTATCGGTCCGGATGCCCCTGTGCCAAGGCCGGGAACCCCAACACCAAATGTGCCTGATCACTCTTCATATACTCCACCTGGCAACGGATCCCCTCTTGGGCTTCATACCCCAACACCTTCTCTCCACTTCTCTTCCCAAACCCCCTCGCCTTCCCCTCAAAATACTCCCCCACCAAATCAATTAGTTTTGAATTTTGGTCATTTGAATTTCGAGATTGTTTAGTTGTTGGTGATTGGTTATTGGTGTTTTGAGTAATCGCCCCTGCCACCACCACTACCACATTATCCAGCCCATACCACTGCTTCCGCCACTCCACAAAGTCGGTTCGCTCAAATGCCTGTATCGTCTTTACCAGCCCATCAATCCGCCGCCCCAAGCCATTGTCTCCATACATGAGCCTGTCAAACACATGGCTCACCTTAGCCTTGGGCATATCGTTGTACATCTTGATCTCCTCAGCAATCACCCCTTTCTCCATCGCAATATCAGTCGCCTTAAGTCGGGGTGCATACAATAGGTCACTCACCACATCCATATCAAACTCCATTTGCTTCGCCGTACTCTTCACATAAAACCCGGTGTACTCCTTACTGGTAAACGCATTAAACTCCGCCCCAATACTATCCACCGCGCTAGACAAATCCATGCTCGTCGGCCACTTGGCGGTCCCCTTAAACGGCATATGTTCCAAAAAATGGCTCATGCCATTTAAGCGCTTCGGTTCATACCGCGATCCCACCCCCACCAAAGCCATCACGCACACGCTCCCCACCCCGTCCATCGGCACGCTAATCACCCTAAGCCCCGACGCTAATTTGTTCACTTTTGCCTCAATCATAACCCTCGGATTGTACCCCACATCACCCACCCAGGCAAACCCAACTTTCCCAGATAACCACCCTTAAACTAAACCAACATCACTTAAGACAAAGTCATTTCAGCCTGAGCGTAATCTTTCAACAACACCCCAGCCAACCCGCTGAAATCAACACTATCAGGGAAACATCCGGTCGCGAAATCAGTTCCTATCAATACGGAAGACATTTGTTCAGAAACCTCCACAACCGATATCAAAGCAACATTTCCCTCCGCATTCACTCTATGTGTTTCTAATGAAGCGAATGCACTAACTCTCATTCTCATTAAATGAACCTCAAAAGGTTTAAGGATTAACTGTCCATCACTACCAACTTCCACACGACAATAGACTTGATTCCTGTCAACACCACCCGTCTTTGATTCACAACCTACTACACTTACTCGCCGAGACAAAATCACACAAGGCTCGCTCCAGACATCTTTAGCGGCCCTAATGACTAATGTATCACCATTACCAAACACTCCCTCAGCAACCACTCCATCGTGACCCAACTCCTCTTCTGGTACTCCCACCAACCTCACTCTTTCTCCTTCAGGAATAATACTCGTCATATCTCCTCCTTCCTAATTTCCCCTCTTTTACACCACTACCCGCCAAAGTTCAATCCACTTCATGCCTCCCTCCATTCCACAAGTAGTCAATCGGCTCCCAATTCCCGTTACCACCCTCCACAACAAACTGGCCTTCAAAATACCTTACCGCCATGTTCCTCACCTGGCCACACACCCTCACCCATACCTCATCCATATCAGTTTTATCCAACAACCCCCCCCACCCTGCCACCATCCCCCAAATAACCCCCAGCCACCTCAGCCACATAAAATCCCAATATCAGTAAGTCCATCGCCTCCAACACTCGATTTTCTTCCCCTAGTGCTTCCCCCCACTCCACCGCACAGCTCCACAGACAACACTCGTAGTCGGGCATCGATGGTGCAAACTCCTGCCCCAACTCAACCTGACGCGCCACCACCAACCTTGCAGTCTCAGTATACATTTGGTCTACCACTTCATCTGGGCACAACACATACTCAATCATCACCCGCCTCCGCACCAACTCCAGATCAACTCTCCCCTCTTCACACGCATCGCTGCGTTTTCGCCCCCCAGATTCTCTGCTAGTCCACTT
>Ga0210057_1007516_pt1 | contig 13168 bp, 17 predicted proteins | sample CryGeyCG2114_010_2_FD_183968 | JGI IMG/M metagenome (GOLD analysis project Ga0210057, IMG submission 183968) | Groundwater microbial communities from aquifer - Crystal Geyser CG10_big_fil_rev_8/21/14_0.10 (SPAdes) (version 2) | ecosystem: Environmental > Aquatic > Deep subsurface > Groundwater ... | reverse complement strand
AAATGTATTCCTTCAGAAAATTTCCTTACGGGCCGAGTGACCACAAAACCGCAAAACGTGGTCACTTGGTGACAACAATTAATTTTAAGCAATAATCCCTATACATTACAATAGGCGATGATGAGGTAAACTACTGTAGTGTCGTATAGTGATTACAGTAAGCTTTTTAAAGAGATAGCAGCACTACAGTAACTATGTACACTAAAGACGAACATAGTCTTGAATTAGTCCTTAAAAAGCTTGAAAATTCGCCTATGCTGCCCTATAATAAAAGCAGGATTCTTGATTACTATAACGAAAAAATCGCCAATGGCGTCAAGAAAATAAGCTATATCCCAGTTATCCGCATTCTAATGCGATTGGCCGAGCATATTGGCTGCAAAAGGTTTGAAGACGTTTCAAAAACCGATATGGTTTCTTTTATTAATGGCTTGGAGCCCTGTGAGCATATTCTGCCCACAAGGCACGGCAAGATTCTGCATTTCAAAACAAGGCCCTACAGCGAAAAGACTCTCTGGCAATACAAGGCTTCCATTAAAACTTTTTACCGCTGGCTGTTCGGACTTGGCCCAACCGATACGCCACCTGAAACCGTGCGATGGATAAGGCGCGAAGGCCATAAAAGCAGTAATCCAAGTGAGAGCTTCAAAAAGGACATTCTTTCAGTTAAGGAAGCTATTGACATGATTAACTGTGCCAGAAACTCAAGGGACAAAGCAATGGTTGCAATTCTCTGGGAGACCGGTCTAAGGGCCAGCGAATTGCTCCGCGTTAAAAAAAGCCATTTGAACTGGCATGACAACTATGTTGAATTTGAAGCTTCAGGCAAAACCGGAAAAAGGGACGTTATCCTTGTCCAATCCAAGCCTCATCTAGAAATCTGGCTACATGAGCTTGAGTTGCGGAAAAACCGCCTGCCGGAAGAAATCAAGGATGAACTTTGGGTTTCATTTAATGCCAAAGGCTTTGGAACAAAATATCTGGGCAATAAAACCATGTCAAGGGACAACCTGAACAACATGCTCAAAATCGTTGCAAAAAGGGCCGGCATAACAAAGAGAATCTGGACTCATGGCATGAGGCATTTCGCGGCCACTAAGGATTCTTCCAATGGATGGAACGAAGCAAGAATGCGAATCAAATTTGGCTGGAGCAAAAACAGCCCCATGCCAAGCGTTTATACACACCTGGCAAACAGCGACATAAAAGAAGCAGTGCTCGAAGAGAACGGAGTAATCGAACACAAAGACAAAAAAGAAAAATCCCTGCTCAATGATGCAGTCAAATGCATGTTCTGCTTTACCGTTAACCTCCAAGAAAGCGACTACTGCACAAAATGCGGCAAGCCACTAAAAGCAGAACAATTCAAGGCGCTGGAAAAGAAAGTCGAAGTAACAGAAGTGCTGCAAGAAATGCTTCGGCAGGAACTGGAAAAGAAAGGAGTTGACCTAGTCGAGATAACAAAGATTCTTGCCGCTAAGTCCAAATGAAGTTGCGTGGGTGCATGAAATTCAATGGTGTTGGGGGCAGAAAAGAACTTAAAAAAGTAAGTTATATTAATAAAGTGTCTAATCACAATTCTTTTGGTTTTTGATATGGCTAAGGCAGGGGGTGTGTTTGAGGATCTGACAAAAGAGTTTATACCTAAACTTTTCGAAAAGATGGGTTTCCAAGTTTTAAAAAATAGAAAACAATGGGCAGGAACCCAGTATGGTTTTGATATTCGCGTGTGTTTCTTAGATGAAGTTGATTTTCAGCGAGAACTTCTTTTTGAATGTAAAGATTATTCTAGTTCTGTGGAATGGAGCAAATTGGTTGACAAGCTTGTTCAAGTACATGCATCACCATACAATCCCGATGCATTTATAGCAATGTCCCCTAAGTCAAATGTAAGTAATGTTACAGATGCGTCTTGGACGGCCTTTGAGAAAGTATGTAAATTTCCTATCGAGATATGGGATACCGATTCAGATATTGAATCTGTTTTTGCAATAGTGCCTGAGATTTATAAGAAAATTTATGGCAAGAATGTTAATTCAGAATTTGATTTGACAGGAATGGTAAATAAAGTAAAAAGTAGAATTAGGTTTTTAATTAATAAAAAAACTCAAATGAATCTGGTTCATAAGATAATCATTAATGATTCTGAAGCGAGGCCGAATGAGAGTGACGATTATAAAACTAACCTTGACAAAAAGCTTGATGTGCTTATCCCTGAAGATGATCCTGATAGATTAAAATACCATAAAATTCGCTGCGATTATAAAGTTTATGTTCAGAGTCTAGAAGACGTTAATAATGATTTGAGAAATCACATATTAAAGTGGCAAAATAATTTGCGCTTGAAAGCGGAAAGACTAACTAAGAGAGCAAACGATCTTGGTGAATCCCCGGTTGCTTTTTTCCATAACTTTTTTGACGTAGCCGAAAGTTCTATGGGGGAATTTTTGGCCAACAATAAAATATGCTCTGATGATACAGAGAAATTGCTGCAAGGAGTTGTTTTTGAACTCGCTGCCGAATGCCCATTAGATTGGAGGCCTAAGAAATGACCAGTCTCGTAGATGGATTAGCTACAAAAATACAAAAGAAAGGTTTTATGCCGTCGATTAATTTGGATCAGCCAATCTATATGCAACCTGAAGACAGGATCAAATATCGCTCCAGTAGAATTATTTTAATTTTAGGCATGTTTAATACTAAACATGGGTTAAGCAAGAAGTTAATTGCTTGTATAGATTTCTTGCTTAGAAATACTGGTTTTCAGTCTAAAGCAGTGATTGAATATTTTAAAGATAATAAGATTCTTTTTCAGAAATTAAAGGACTTTGACCCACATGAAAATATTGAACATGATTTCAATATTGTACAATATAAGAGTGTCCCGTGGGATCTAAGATTTAATGATATGTTACTATATTTAAAAACTAGAAAACTCATTGAATTCAAGGGAGAGAAAGAAACGCTCAGATTTTTTTTAACTGAAACAGGAAAGGAGTACTATAAACAATTATTAGGCGTGTTCCATGCTGAGGTAAATTTTTTGGAACTATTCGGAAAATCAATTAATCAAGACAAAATATTGAATATAATAACTGAAATAATACCAAATACTTACTGGCGAGAGAATGAGAAACTTATTTGTGAATAGACTTAAATATGCGATAGACTGCAAAGACGGAAGCAAATACGGGGCTTCTGTTGAATTTCGAAAGGGCTTGAATATCATTTACGGGCCAAACTCCGTTGGAAAAAGCAGTGTGATTATTGGGATTATATATGCATTAGGGATGGAAAAAAGTCTCGGAATTTTTTCAAGTAAACAAAATCCATTCAAACCAGAATTTTATGATAAAATAGAAAACAAAAAAATTGTGAATTCAACTGTCTTTTTAGAGATTAACAACGGGTCTCAAACAATAACTTTAAGTAGGCCGATTATAGGTAAAACTGAGATCTGCGTTTTGAAGGAATGCACTCTTGATAATTTTGAAAAAGATATAAAACAGTCAGAGTTGATTGCAGATGGTTCTGGAGTTATGAGTGAAGATGGTCTTCAAAGATATTTGTTTAATTTTTTGGATTGGGACATTCTTGAGGTTCCCACGTTTGAAGGAACATCTAGTAAGATATATTTGGAAAATTTAGTTCCGCTTTTTTACATAGAACAAAGAGTTGGTTGGTCGCAGATTCAAGCCAGACAGGTTACGAGATATGGAATAAAAGATATCCGAAAAATTGCTTTTGAGAAATTCATAAGCATAGTTGTAGGCATCCGCGATTCTTTTTGCTGAGCCTCTCAAATTATTATAATCCAATTTGTCTTCAGATATATCTTTTATCAGCTGGCCAGTGTTTTCATACTGCAAATTTAGTTTAAAAGACTCCTTCTTAACTCCCTTAAGATCTCTTATTGTAGAAAAGAGCATTTCATCAATATCGGTCGCCTCCTCTCCATACTGCTTAAGTACTTTTTTAAAAGCACATAAAGAAAGAAACAAAGTAGTGAGTCTTTGCTGCCCATCAATAACTTCCCAAAACGTATCATTCTTGCAGACAACTGTGCTTCCAATAAAATATTCTGCCCTGCTGGTAGAAAACTCCTCATTTATATCTTCCAAAAGCTGGTTCACGTTTTTTTCTATCCAAACATATTCTCTTTGATAATCAGGCACTATGTAAAAATTCTTGAAAGTGTTTTTTACATCAAGATTTGTCGTATTAATCTTTTCCATATAAATTCACTCAAATTGACCCAAACTACTCTTATTTTTAGTAAAGAAAGCTTTTTTATCCCTTTTTAAAATGGCTTACCATATCCCTTCATTAAAGGATTCAACACAGTTGGCACTCAGCGCATAAACCAGTGAGTCGGCATAATCTGGACTTTTGCGCGGATCAACGATTTTCATCTTTCCTTCGCTTGTGTATTCCACATCTATTTTCAGAAGTTCATCAATTAAACATTGATTTTTTATAATCTTTAATTTGTTTTCTTCAAAGAGGTTTTTTGCTTTGGCGTAAAGTTCCGCTTTTAGGTTAGCGAATGCTTCTTTTTCTTCTGCAGCCCCTCCAACAATTAGTTCTGTGACGTAGATGTTTTGCTCTTTTAATCTGTCAACCACTCCTACGCCAAGGCCTGTAGCATCGACAACTATTTCATCAAAACAAAATTTTTTATTTAAGTTGACAACGTGACCTGCCGTTGCCATTGTGTCCATTTTCTCAAAAACTTTTATTTCCCTTACACAGTATGTTTCATCGATTTTGTCAACAAGAGTCAGGATAGTTTTGTCCGTTCCAAACCGGGCAACGTCAACTCCTAGAATCTTGTTTCCCTGGAATTCAAGCGTCGGCTCAATTATGTTTCTCTCTATTTCTTTTAAATTAAACAGGCCTCGTTCGCTCTGTTCTGGAAATTGTGCTTTATAAAACATTTGGAACTGCAAGGGAGTCATGTTCCTGCGCTGCATTTCAACAATTTCCCCGCTCATTTGGCCTTCATTTACAGCCAGCTCCCAAGGCCAGTGAAACCGCGTATAAGACTGATCGCACCAGCTTTTGTAAAAATGATTCTTGGCATGAGGCGTGCCACTCTCAATCAGAAGTTTTTGCTGCCTCGCAGAACCCAACATTCGAATAATTTTTGTAGAATAAATGTCATCAGCGATTGAAGCAGACTCATCAACTATTAGCACAGTTGCATTAAAACCCAGCAGGCTTTCAGAGCCAAATTCGCTTACTCCACTGCTATAGCACTTGATTTGGCTGCCGTTCTTTAGGTGAATTGTTTTCCTGCTGAACTCCTTGCCAGAATCAATTTTCGATTTGATAAATTCGTTGTCTTCAACTAAGTGCTTTTTTGCTTTGTCAAAAATTATTTTTGACTGGTCTTCAGTGTACGAAACAATGGCAATTCTTTCATTTGACGACATCAAAGCCAGAAAGCATGCAATTATGCTTATTACTTCGCTCTTTCCGCTTTGCGTAGCAGCGGCAATAATGAATTTGTTATTCTCCCTGAGAAAAATTTTTCTTAACGCGTCTTTCTGGTAAGAAGTGCATTTGAAAGGATTGCCCAAGTCGTCCCTGAAATATTTTTCTGCAATGAACTCGGGCGCTTCAAACATCACTTTCTGAAGCCCGGTTATTTTCTCTTGGCTCAACTGCAAGCACCTTCTTTTGATAAATCTCAATCAGGGACTCAAATTCTTCATCGCTTAAATTCTTTGAAACCTGCATAATAAGCTCCCTGCTGCCAAATCTGAGCCTGTAAAATTCCAACAGCAATTTAATCCAAGCGTTCTGGTCAGCAAGCCTGTCGCTTCCCTTCACTTTTACAGCGTAAGAAAGAATCTCTCGGTTAATTGTTTGAAGCAATTCAATTGCATCAGCGCTGTGCAACTGGACAAGCTGCTTTAGTGCCTCCGTTCCCTGAATTCGGCATTCTTGCCCTTTTCTATAGAACGAACAAGCCTTGCGATGCCTGCATGAATCACAATTAAGGAATTCATCTGGAACAAGACCTGATTTGGAATATTGGCCGTGCTTTAACGGATTTATTGCACAGGAAACTCTTCTCTTTTCCGTTATATTCTCCCTTCCCCTTTGGGCCTCTTCAGGAGTCAAAGTGTGCCTGTTGTCTTCAGGCCCCTTCCATTCGCCCATTTTTCACGCCTCGCTGTTGGCATCGTTTCTATTCAACTCTGCTTTTCTCTCTTCAACAAGCTGCTGCAAAATCTCCTTATTGTTCCCCTCGCTGATAAAATCCTCAAATTCCATTCTTTTCAACAACTTGGCTTTTGCCTCTATTCCGCCAGTAGCTTCCAATTCAGGAGGCCCTTCAGAAAAGTCTACAGTGATATTCCGCCCGTTGACTACAAAAGTTGAACCATGCACCTCGATAAATTTTGCAAATTCAACGGCCAGCGGATGGAAGGGAACCGCAACATGCATCCTGACAAGATGCCCCAATTCTCTTTCTTTAGCGAAGCGAAGACCTGGAAAATCGCGCTCCAATGAAGCCAAAACTTCAACCAGAATCCTACATGCACACTTCATAGCAAATTCGACACTATAAGCATAAATTGGACAGAGGTTTATTTGCGCAGAATCAGGATAGAACACTACAGTAACGTCTCTTTGGGAGTTATAAGGATATTTTACTGGGACAAAAACTTTTTTAGGTGTTCCATGGTCTCCCAAAATACGGCAGGAAAAACATAAGTCATGCACTCTGAAAATGAATCTGTCTCCCTCAAAATAGCCCTGTGCCAAGAAACTCGAACAAGCCGATTCACCTGTCCTTGTAAGTTGGCATTCGTTAGAATTTCCTTTTATGATGATTTTGACAAGCCCCTTCCTTTCCAGTTCTCTGACCATTCTGGATATAGTTGACTTAGTTCGGCCCTTAATCTCACACAACTCTTTTTGATTAGGAAATCGCCGAATTAACAGGAGAGTTTCAATTTGCTTTGCTGTAATCCTTGCATAAGTCCTAAACTTTTGTTCGAATAATTTCTTTGCCCGCCTATTCATTTGTATCACCTACAACTAAGTAAAGATGCCTTGTCGATTCCAACGTGCTTCCACCCAATTCGAGTAAATTATCGACAGCGTAATAAACACAGTCATTTATTGTAGCGGGTGTTTCGTGGAAGAACAGAAGCTTGTTTTTGATTCCTTCTTTGCTCAAATCCAATTTCTCCCCATTTTTTCCTTGAATTGTGAACATTAAGAATAATTTGCCATTCTTCAGCTGATGATACTCTCGTTCAAGTATTTTCATTTCTTGTCACCTCCGTCCAAATACGAATTTAGTGCGAGTTTGACTATGCCGGAAAACGTTGCACCATTACGCTCCGCTAAGTCCTTTATTTTTTGAATCGTTTCCTCTTGCAATGAGATACTAATGCTTTGTTTCATTTCACCACCTTATTAGTTTTGATAAGTTTAGCAAAAAGGTGTCTTTTAATAAGTTTCGTAACAGTTTTGTTACATATGAAAGAACTGTATCTGCTTACGCCAGACCATAAAAAGTTTTTGAAAGGAAATTTGGCAGTGTCAAATCCAAGACAAATAAAAGCAAGGCTCAAAGAAAAACGAAAACAATTGCCCGACTTCATTAAAGATTGTTTTTGGGAAATAAGGCAACTAAACGAATTTGAATACGATGAAGTGACTGATAAGACAAGGCAAGAATTAAGAAAGGCCCTGAAAAGCGATGATTTTGCCAAGCTTATTTCAATCGGGGGCTATGAAGACAAAAAAGAAATAATAGAGAACATTCTGAATACGATGCTCTTCCCAGAAGCCGAAGACTGCCTAAAACAAATTGCCTCAGAATCAAAACAATTGAAAAAGAAAATCACAGAATATATCCGTGAAAGAAATAGTCCCCTTAAACAAAGAGTTTATGCTTTACTTCCAAGAAGCAAAAGAATACACAGGGGCGACCGACTTAGAGTTGAAGACACTCTCGCAAAAGATAGCGAACTCACAAGCAACGAATTTGAAAAATATGTCTGGCCGGAAATCCTAAAACAAGATTCCTTAAAACCCATCTCCAATAAAAAAATTAAAGAAACTGTTTCCTCTTTTCTCAGAAGTGAAATGCACAAATTGAGAAAAAAAAGAAAATCGGATTACAATTACTTGAAACCTAAATTAAAGAAGTACAATAAGCTGCGAGAGTTTCTGAAAGAGAATCTCAAAAAAGAATACTTCCCAAAAAACACGAGCAACACAAGCATTTTCATTGGAAAAATCCCTCTTCCAAAGCTTGGAGACATGGGCGTACTCAGGGAAAGAAAAAACGATTTTGAATTCACTGATTACGGAAAGAGCTTGTTAGGGGAACTCCTTGCAGAACTCAAACCATAACTTTAAATAATTGCTATAGTAATTATCTATAGGTGAAGTAATGCCAAGCCGTGAAGGAGTCACAACAGTCCAGCTCGAAAAGCCAACAAAAGCCCGTTTAATGGAACTGGGCAAAAAGGGCGAAAGCTACGACCAGATAATAAACAAGCTCGTTGATTTCTGGTTGAAAAAGAATAAGTAAGATGCCTGTCTTTATTCTTTATTTTCCAAAAACACTTCCCCTGTGTCCCCATTTACAGTAATAGTTTCATTATCTTGAATGGTTTTTGTTGCATTGTCTGTTCCAAGAACCGCAGGAATGTTGTATTCTCGTGCAACAATGGAACCGTGGCTTAAAGGCCCCCCTATATCAGTAACAATTGCCAATGCCCTTGCAAACAGAGGAGTCCATGCAGGCGTGGTCATTGGGGCCACAAGCACGTACCCGTTTTTCATTTTATTGAAATCTTCTGGCCCGTGGATAATGCAAGCCTTTCCTGTTATTTGCCCGGGGCTGCCTGCCACTCCCTTCAGTTTTCCTGCTTTGTGATTTGCAGATACTTTGATTTTTTTGTTTAAGCCCCACATAATGCCTTTAGGCGGGGCAATTTTTTTGCAAAACTCCCATTCCTTTTTATGCACTGCAACAGACTGTGCGAAACCGTCAATTTTTGCGTTCTTCTCAAACGCTTTTATTATTTGTTCAACTTCTTTTTCATAAAGCCAAAAGATGTCGTCAACTTCCTCAATTGCGCCAGCAGTTTTGAAACGCAAACCCAGTTCTTTCAGATTTCTCCGGAGGACCGGGTAGCCGAGACCCAAATCTGCAAGGCTATCCTCCCTCAAGGGGGCAAATCGCTGTGCAAAATCAAGAGTTTTGTGGAAATATTTCAGGCGCAGGCCCTTTTTCAGTCTCGCATCAACGTCAATTATTGCCTGCTCGCGTTTTTTAACAGCAGCCTGCTGGCGCTCATACGGATTAACTCCCTTTTTTTCTACAAACATTTTTAATAATTCTAAAAGGGCAGTTGGGTCATCTGATGGAACGTGATTAAAAAAATCCAAAGTGTATATTGCATGTCCGTACAAGTCTAGGTGTTGCTGCCATCTTTTTCCAAGTTCGCTCCATTCGGCAGTGGAAATGGCTTCAGGTTTTTTTTGAAGCAATGTTTTTGCATCAGTGACTTTAACATAGTTTTTTAGAGCTGGAGATTTGCCAATCCATTCAGCCAGGCTAAACAAGGATTTTTCTGCCTTTATTGGAATGCTGTCAAAGTCAAGCAGGAAGACTTGCGGCAGGGGATTTGAGCCACGCTTGATGAAAATTTTGTAATAAAAAGTAAACAATCCTTCACTCATCCAGGCAAAGGGAATTATGCCTGAAACCATGTTGCCATAAGCAATAATCGCTCCCTCTGAAAGTTCGCGCGCGCTTTGCAATAACTCATGGTTTGACAATTTGGTTGTATCCCTTGACGCATATTTGTCTCTTAAGGCAAGGTACTCTGGCCTTGCTTCCTCAAACCATCGCTTTTCGGCCCCGTGAAACATTCTCTTCATTATGCCAATTGCTCCAAGCATTACTCTAATAATTGTAGTTGGCTTTATGGAACCGTTGTAGTAAGCGTAATTATTTACGCGGATTATGATTTCTTTTGGCATCATGTCATCCCGCCCAAAAAAACGGCCCAGGATTCTGTGCATGCTTTTGTTCACTGAAGCCAGGCCAAGCGTGCCAAACAAGGGCGTTAAAGGATCTGCCATCATTTCAACAATGTTGTTGCGCATAGCCATATAGGCTCCCTCCGGAAGCCTCCATTCTGTTGGAAAATCTGGTTTTTGCTTAAGAGTGGTGATTGGCCTTGCCTGGACAATTTCAATTTTTCCTTTTGAAAGCATCCATTCAATGTCCATTGGCTTCCCGTAAAAGTATTCAATTCTTTTTCCAATTCGTGTAAGCTCTATTGCTTTGGCTTTGTCAATTGAAGCCTTGCTTTGCATTTCTTCAGGGATTTCAACTTCTTTTGTGCCATTGCCAGAGACCACGGTCATTGACTTTTTGCTGGAAACACTGAATTCCAGGATTTTTTCTTTCGCCTTGTCAATCACCACTGTGTCAGGAGTTACTGTTCCGCCGACAATAGATTCGCCCAAGCCAAAGGATGAATTGATGACAACCTGATTAGTATTGCCATTGACTGGGTTTGCAGTAAAAAGAATTCCGGAAGAATCAGCTCTGACAAGAATTTGCACAAAGACCGAAATGCTGATGTCTGAATGGGGAATATTGTTTTTTGCCCTGTAACCGATTGCCCGCGCAGTCCACAAAGAAGCCCAGCAGTTTTTGACTGCCTTTATTAGTTCTACTTCGCCCTGAATATTCAAAAATGTTTCTTGAAGGCCTGCAAAAGAGTGTTCCGGAAGGTCCTCGGCTGTTGCTGAAGACCTTACTGCAACAGCGGGATTAGAACCAGGCAGTTTCCGGTACTCGCTTATTATGCTTTCCTCAATATCTTCTGGCATTACCGCAGACGTTATGGCATCCTTTATTTTCTCGGAGGCATTTTGCAATGATTTTGGGTCCAGGGCATTGGCTGACCTTGCTTTTGAAAGTATTAGGGATTGGAGTTTGTTTGTGTCAATAAATTTCTTGTAAGCAGTTGTAGTAATGTGAAAGCCTGTCGGAACTGGAAACTTTCCTTGGGCCATCTTTGCGAGCGCTGCGCCCTTGCCCCCGACCATTTCAATAGAAGCATTTGGAGCTGCAATGGACAAAACAAATCTTGCTTTCCCTATGCTTTCTTTTGGGTTCATACTTTTCTTTTCCTCCACTTTTTCACCAAAAAGGGAATCTCGTTTTCAAAAAAGGCATAAAACTCATCCAATTGATCTAATCTTTTTCTGTTACTTGGCTTTTTTCCCTTTAACAAAAGTTTTCCCTCAGAAAAAAGCCCCCTTATTGCAGTAAGCTTTTGAAGCCCTTCAATGAAAAGCTCTTCCCAGGCATCTGCCTTAAACTCGTAATATGTTGAACGTTCGCCCGGCCTGGTGCTTTCCCTTACCGCCTGCCTTTCAATAAGCAAGTTAATATTAGTGCTGAACGAACTTTTGGCAATGTTCAACTCCCTGCAAATCTGCTTTGCACTCTGCTCAGGCGGATCAGAAATCAATAAATAGGCGAATATCTTGCCTCCAATCCTTGAAAGCCTACCGCTCTTCTCAAAAAACAAGCCAAACTTTTCAATGAATTTTTGCTCTTCAGGGGAAAGCATCACAACCACACAGTTCAGTACGTACTGAACTATACGAACTAAGAGTATATAACTCTTTTCATCAAGCAAAAACCGTTAATTTTAAGCTATCATCACCGCACAATACGTTAGAAAATGAAACAAAAAACAAAAATTATACTGGCGGCAATTGCCCTATTCCTGCTTTTATTTGCCTGGGCACCATGGCTCAATGACCAGACCATTCATGACAAGGTTTTTCAGGAAAGAGCTCACATTGATGGAACAATAGACAAACAAACCGGGGAATTGATTTGCGACTACAAAGTAGGCTGGTTTCCTTTCGGCAGGTATGTTGCAAGCTGCGAAGGAGGCTACTTTGTAACCTTCGGGGGCCAGAGGCTGCCTTAATGACTGCCGTCAGTAAAGCTTCAGCAGGATTTTGTAGGAAATGAAGAGCACGGCCAGCAGTCCTGTAACCAAAGCGCTCATAAACATGCTATAAGGGATTTCTATTGGCTGGATTCCGTCTAGGATTATCACTGCAAAAGCCACTATCGCAAAGACCACAAAGGTTACTCTCATTGCCTTTGCGGCTACAAACTCCATTCTCTCGTCTTTCATCTTGTCTCTCTTCAAAAGGTCTCCCAAACCGATAACAATGAGACCAATAATACCAATGTACACAAGGTAAGTTCCGACAGAGCCAAATCCCAAAAAACCGTTTGCGCCAAGATTGAAGTGGTCAAGCATTAAGCCCAAGAACATCAGACCAAATGCCCAAACAAACTTTAGCCTCATACTCATCTTTCTGTCCATTTTTTCGCCTCCTACAAGCCAAAAATATTCTCCACATTGCAATTGAAGTGCTTTGAAAGCTTTAACGCAAGCTCCAAAGAAGGCGTGTAACGCCCCTGTTCAATTGAAATGATTGTCTGCCTCGTCACATTAACCTTTTCAGCAAGAGCCTGCTGGCTCAAGCCCTTTCTTTCTCTCATTTCCCGCAACTTGTTTTTTGACAAAGGCAAAACAAAACACCTATGTAAAGTATACTTTACAAAAGGCTTTTAAACATATGTAAAGCTGGCTTTACATTGTCGTGAAATAACCCAAAAACCGTTAATTTTAAGGTGTTAACACCATACGATACGTACGGCAATGATGAGGTTAACACCTGCAAACATAGGTGTTAATAGGTAAAGTTTATAATGTGTTTGCTTCTATTTTTTACTGTATGAACATAGGTGAAAATAGGCAGGAAAAAAAAGACCGAGCAGTTGTTTCAAACTATCTGAACCAAATAAGGACATCCTCTGCCATCTCCCCAGAAAACAAAAAAATGCTATTGGAATATCACGACATGAGGCAGGGCAACGGCCACAAGATAGGCAGTGATGTCTATACTTTACGAATACTACTTACTTTATCAGAAAACATAAAGAAACCTTACAAGAAAATAACTCAACAAGAGTTAGCTTCCTTTTTCAACAGCAACTTAATGAGATATTACTCAACAAAAAAAGGGAAAGCTGCCTATTCCCCTAAAACCCTCTGGAACTACAAAGCCAGCATAAAAA
>Ga0210057_1007512_pt1 | contig 13175 bp, 12 predicted proteins | sample CryGeyCG2114_010_2_FD_183968 | JGI IMG/M metagenome (GOLD analysis project Ga0210057, IMG submission 183968) | Groundwater microbial communities from aquifer - Crystal Geyser CG10_big_fil_rev_8/21/14_0.10 (SPAdes) (version 2) | ecosystem: Environmental > Aquatic > Deep subsurface > Groundwater ... | reverse complement strand
TAAAATAGTTTTAACGACATACGATAATGGCAAGGCAAATCTTCCAATCTTCAACCACGGATACCATTTAGTTTCCCGTGGATTCCATTTTGAAAACGGATAACACGGATTTACAACAAACCACATGAAATCTTCAATAATTGAACCAAATAACAAGGCGGCAACAAGTAGCCAAAACAATCGCCAACTAAATCCCGCCGTTAATAATGGCAAAACAATAATTACCAAAGGTGCAAATATCCAGAATGCCCAAATATGATAAGCCGTATAAGTATAGCCCCCGGGCAAATATATTCTCCACCATTTTGGATTCCATTTCCATCCAGAGTCGCCTTCCATATACGACTCCCAACACGACCATGCCACCATTGCTAATTGAATAACCCCAAATATAAGTAATTCTTTTAAAGACATATAAAATAAATATTAATAATTAAAAATTAATTACGGAGCCGACCCAGGGAGTCGGACCCTGAACCTATACTTTACGAAAGTATTGCTCTACCAATTGAGCTAGGTCGGCTTAAAGAGGCGGACGTTTTCGTCTAATTAATCCTAGCAAAAACAGGTTAAAACTGCTAGATTTAACAATGATGAATTATCTTAAACAGATTAAAATCAAGGACAAAACAATGCGTTTTCCGATCTATTTCCCTGATGCCACTAGGGCTGTTGTTAGAAGTTTGGATAACCAAGATTTGAAAGAAGCCGGCATTGAGGGCATGATTTTAAATCCTTATCATTTGGCTTCCCATCCAGGAATCAATATTGTCAAAAAATTCAAAGGAATCAAACAATATATGAATTGGTCTGGATTTGCCATTACAGACTCGGGCGGCTGGCAATTACTGTCCTTGGTTCACAAGGATAAAAAATTCGGAAAAATAAACGACAATGGTGTGGTTTTTTACAAAGATTCTTTGGGTAAAGATAAAAAATATCTCTTCACTCCGGAAAAATCAATCCAAAATCAGTTTGACATAAACGCAGATATTATAGTTTGTCTAGACGATTGCCCGAGCAAAGATGCTTCAAAACAAGAAATTATCGCCAGTGTTGATCGAACCATTCTTTGGGCAAAAAGATGCAAAATTGAATTTCAGAAACAACTTAAAAATACCAAAAACAAACCACTGCTTTTAGCCGTTGTTCAGGGAGGCGACAATAAAAAATTAAGGGATAAATGCGCCAAAGAATTAGCAAAAATTGGATTTGACGCTTATGGCTGGGGCGGTTGGACCGCCAATCCAAAGGGCGGACTAAATATCAATATGGGCAGATTCATTGTTTCCCAATTACCTGAGGACAAACCAAAATTCGCCTTAGGCGTTGGCTATCCTTGGGATATTATTGAAGGCACGAAAGCGGGTTACCATATTTTTGACTGCGTTATTCCAACCAGAGATGCTCGCCATAAAAGACTCTATGTCTGGCAAAAAAATCCAGATAAAATAAATCTGCTAAAAGCAAATTCCAGAAAACTCTTTAACTATTTTTATCCAAATAAGGCCAAATATGCTTCAGATAAAAAACCAGTCAGTCAGTTTTGCGACTGCAAGCTCTGCAAAAATTATTCCAGGGCTTATCTTTACCATCTTTTTAAAATAGGAGATTCTTTGGCCTGGCGACTAGCGACTATCCATAATTTAAGACTTTATACAAAACTAATTGAGCTTTTGAGAAAAAATGTCAAATAACGAATTAATTCAAAAGATAGCTGCCTCTAAAAAATACAAGGGTGTTTATCTTAAAACCATTGCCAGAATAGTTGAGGATTGTGCTAGAAAGTATCAGAAAAAACAGATTGAAAAAAAGGCTAAAAATCTTTTACACCAAATACATGGGGCATATTTTAGCAATCAGATAAATTTTAAGGATTTCAAAGGAAAAACTAAACAGGAAATTTTATCATTGCTAACTCTGCAATCCTCAACCAAAGAAAGAATCCCTATTTTAGGTGATTTTTACAAAGAAATCTTTAAAATCACTGGCAGACCGAAAACAATTGTTGATCTTGGCAGTGGCTTAAATCCTCTAACTTTTTTATGGATGGATCTTGCCAAAAACGCGCAATATTTTGCTTTTGACATTGATAAAAATCAGGCCGAATTTTTGAAATCAGTTTTCAAAAATTTGAATATCAATCAAGTCAAAATAAATTTAGGAGATATTCTGATTGACGAATTTCCTGAAACCGATATCGCTTTTTTTCTTAAAGTTCTTCCGCCTCTTGAACGACAACTAAAAGGATCAAGCTTGAAAGCCCTGCAAAAACAAAATTCAAAGTTTCTGGTTGTTTCTTTCCCGACTAAAAGTATTTCCGGCAAGCAAAAAGGAATGGTTGACTTTTATACAAAATGGTTTCAGGATTTAATCAAAGACCAGCAATGGAAGACAGAAAAGATTTTATTTAAAAGCGAACTAGTTTTTATTATAGCGCGAAGCGATATATCGAGCATTCCGCTCATTATTAAAAAATATGATTAAAAAACATTCTCTTTTAAAAAGCTTTGGCTATGCTTTTGATGGCTTAAAAACCGCGTTTGAAAGCGAAGCTAATTTTAGAATTCAGACTATTATGGCGACGATGGTTATATTACTCTCAATTATCCTAAAATTCTCTTATATAGAAACAATTATTCTAATAATGACAATTGGACTCGTCCTGATCTTAGAGCTAATTAACACGACAATTGAAATCTTGGCCGGAAACGAAATTACAGCTCAAGCCAAAAAAATCAAAGATATTTCAGCGGGCGCCGTAGTTTTAGGCGCAATTATGTCAATTATTATAGGGTTATTGCTTTTTATCCCCAAAATATGGAAGTTTCTCCTTTAGCTGACAAGATAAGGCCAAAATCTTTAAACGAGATTATTGGACAAGATCATCTAGTGGGAAAAGAAAAGCCGATCCGCAGAATTATTGAAACCGGCAAGCTTTTTTCAATGATTTTTTGGGGACCTCCTGGCACCGGCAAGACAACCTTGGCCAGGATTATTGCCAATGAAACCAATGCCTATTTTGTTGAATACTCGGCCGTAACTGCCAAAAAGCAGGACGTTATGAATGTCGTTGCCGAAGCCAGAGAAAGACTAAAAATAGCCAATCAGAGAACCATTCTTTTTATTGATGAAATCCACAGATTTAATAAAGCCCAGCAAGACGCGTTCCTTCCTTCTGTTGAAAACGGCACAATTATTCTGATTGGCGCCACCACTGAAAACCCGAGTTTTAAAGTCATCAGTCCCCTTTTATCCCGCTGCCAGGTTTTTGTTTTGAATTCTTTAAACGAAAAAGATCTTGAAAAAATTATCACTAATGGCGCCAAAGAACAAAAAGTTTCTTTATCAAAAGAATCCTTAGAATTCCTCGCTACATATGCTAATGGCGATGCCCGCCAAGCCCTGAATCTATTAGAAGCAACTCTAAAGCTTTACGAAAAAGTAACTATAGAAAATATTAAAACCGCTCTTCAAAGCAAATTTTTAAGATATGATCGAGCCGGAGACGAACATTTCAATACTGTTTCTGCCTTTATAAAAAGCCTAAGAGCTTCTAATACTGATGCTGCCTTATATTATCTAGCAAGAATGGTTAATACCGGAGAAGATCCTTTATTTATTGCCAGACGTATGGTTATTTTCGCTTCAGAAGATATTGGCATTATCCAGCCAACAGCCCTAGTTGTAGCCAATAGTGTCTTTCGCGCTTGTGAAACCATCGGCTATCCTGAATGCAGTATTAATCTAGCCCATGGCGTGGTTTATCTTTGCCAATCTAAAAAAGACAGATCTGCTTATGAAGCTTATGGTAAAGCGCTGGTAGACGTACAAGAATACGGAAACTTGCCCATTCCTTTGAATTTAAGAAATCCGGTCACTAAATTAATGAAAGATTTAAACTACGGCAAAGGCTACGAAAAATATACTAACGAAAGTCTTTTACCAGACAAGCTTAAAAACAAAAAGTATTACCTTAAACCATAAAATTTATCATAAAAGGAGCTTAGCTCCTTTTTTTGATTTCTTGCCCGTCTTAATCTTATTTTCAGTTTCTCTGACAACAATTTTAGGCAAGCTGTTTTTGTTTTCTTCTAAATAATCTTTTACTAAAGATTTATTGTTTTTAACCAAACTTCTTAAAAGCCAAGAGATAGCCTTGGTTATTAATATGTCTTTTTCAATCTTTAGCTTTTCAATATTAGCAAAAGCAATTTTAATTAAGCGCGGATCGTCTGATTGTCGACAAGCTTTTGTCAGTAAAACTAAAGAAGCGCGACGTTTATGAACATTCTTGTCATTTGAAAACTTTTCTAAAAGCTTTTCCCATTCGAGCCAGCGACCCAAAATAAAATCTGACCCGAAATTCGCTTGGCATAAAGAGTCAACTTCACACCAACCATTTGTAGAATTCAACCATTTATCCAAAAGTCGAATATTCATTTGCTTTTTGAAGTCAGGCAAAAACTCCAATAATTTTCCAGCTACAATCACTTCTTCAAAAGATTTTCCCAAAAATAAAGAATTCAACAATAAAACCAATTCTTCTGAAGAAATATCTTTATGGTTTTTCAAAAAAACCTTGAGCGCTTTTTCTTTATCTGCGGTTTTTATTGAATGGCAAAACTTATCTGTGCCGACGTATCTTTTCTCAAAATCGCGATTTACTTGAGTCGTTTTTTTAAGATTCTTTTTGAGTTCTTTTAAAATCTCTAAATGATGCTTGTTCTTAATCTTTCCCATAGCGAATTAAAATTCGATATATCGGGCTATTGCCTGTTATAGAACTCTTTCTTAAATTTCTTTAAAAGATTAGTACCACCAACTAAAAAACCGTTGCTTTCAATCGCCTCATCAATTGCCATTTTAACGATTCCTTCTCCTTCATGAATTTGCGCTTTTTCCAATTCAGGAGTAATCGGAGAAACAAAAACAGCCTGATTTATCTTCCAATCCTTATATTTGCCTTCTTGAGAAATAATATAATAATCATTACACCAAAAATCTATCTTCTTAGGAGCATAATCCAATTCTTCCATTAATTCTCTTTTTATTGCCTGCTCCGGCGTTTCACCTGATTCAATCTGACCTCCCCAAGAACCATATTTTTCTCCGGTTTTAGAAGCACTACCTCTTTCTTGAAAAATGATATTTTCCTTATCGTCGTAAAAAATAACTATGGCAACATTTCTTTCTGGCATTTTATTCCCAAACCATTAATGATTGGTCTATTTTGGCATCAATAATCACACTAATTTTCTCTTTCTGCGCCTGCCGAAATGCTTTTTCAAACTCCTCTGTTGTTTTTACTGTAAATCCCTTCATTCCATAAGCCTCAGCGATTTTGGCAAAATCAGGATTTTTAAAAGTATCCGCGCAATGATGTCCGTAAACACTGGTATGAAAATCGACAATGGAAATACAACCACCGTTGTTTTCAACGACATAGATAACCTTTAACCCGTAATTTAAAGCGGTGCCTAGTTCGTTCAACGACATCTGAAAACCGCCGTCTCCTGAAAAGCAAACTACTTCTTTATTGGTAGCTAAAGCTGCTCCCAAAGCAGCTGGAACAGAATAACCCATAGGTCCGTTTTTATCGGCAACAATGAAATTTTGCGATAATTTCGTTCTGAATTTCATAATCGCCATTGATTTGGCATATCCAGTATCGCAAACAATAGTAGCATTATCAGTCGCCAATTCTTCAACAATATTATTAATGTTCAAAGGATTAATCCCGTTTCCGTCTTTCAGTCTTTTTTCTCTAGGAAACTTTTTATTTAAATCTTCTACTTCCTTCTCTAATTGCCTGGAATTGCTGTGAGTTTCTCGCGGAAAAATGTCGATAAAGCTTAAAATACTGCCAACTGCGGAATAATCAATCGGAAAAACCCGACCTATTTCGTCCCAGTCAGAATCAACTTGAGCTAAAACAGCTTTTTCCACCAAAGACTGGTCATGCCAATTTAACTCCCATGCTTGCATTCGATCTCCCAAAAACAGAATAAAATCGGATTTTCTCATATATTCATAAATTCTCTGGGTCTCGCCCGCGGCTCTGGCCACGCCCAAATAAAGCGAGTGATGTTCATCAATAATGTTCTTGGCCAATGGCGAAACGCCAAAAGATATCTTTGGCTTGTTTAAAAACTCCATCATTCTATTTTGAATGTTGGGTTCCAGCGCCCCCTCACCGATTAAAATCATCGGGTGTTTTGAACCATAAAACTTTTTAATGATCATCTCAATATCAGCCCTGTTGCAACCTGGAAGATTAGTGTTTTTATATTGATTCGGATTAACTGGCTCGTAATCAATCTCTTTATCCCAAAAATCACTGGGAATTTCCAGATAAACCGGACCTGGCCGGCCAGACAAAGCAATTCTGAAAGCCTCTCTAACCATCATCGGAACGGCTTCCGGACGGGGCGCTAACATAGCTTGCTTACAGACAGCTTTAAAAACTAATCTTTGTTCGGTTGACCGGCCACGGCCCGAACCGTCTTGTGTCGCATTCCTGCCAAAAGCCATACTCTTCACGGTTGCTCCGATTACGATAACGGGTATGGAATCAAGCAATGATGTAGCTAAACCAGTTACCATATTAGTTACGCCAGGACCAGCTGTACCTAAGACCACCGCTGGTTTTTTTGTCAAACGGGCGAAAGCATCGGCCATATAAACACCATTGCCCTCTTGTTTATTAAGAATCAGCTTAATACCGGCATTATTGGCCGCTTCCCACATCTGCATAATATGACCTCCGGTATATCCAAAAACGTATTCTATCCCTTCTTGTTTTAAAATGTCAGCAATGGCCGATTTAACATCTTTTTTCATATCTTTCTTATTAAAACTAATATTGGTTATATTATCTTTTTCTTTCTTCTTGTTTTGGTTTCCTGCCTGTCTTTTTCTTCCCTTAAAAGTCGGGTTAAGTCGTCTTTTACTTCTTCTAAAGCAATACCCAAATCATAATTCGTTGAAGTTGAACGAATAGAGTTTCTGCCAGGCACCCTTAATTCGCACTCTGCATACCAAATTTTTCCCTGTTGATGATGCCTAGTTACTCTACCAACCTCAACCCAAGCGTGAACTGCTTCTCCTAATTTCGTAGTCCCCGGCTTAACCGAAATAACCAACTTATCAAGAAAATTAAGCCGCTTTTGAATATAGATTTTTGTTTCCTGATCCGGCTCAAAACTGGTATATTTGATATGTATCTCCATATTTTATTAATTATACAGACTAATTATATCCAGTAGGCCAATTAATTTAATTCTAAATTAATTATATCCTGAAACAATATATCTAACAACCGTTATAATCTAATTAACTTAAGCTCCCAAACTATCGGAGACCCGCTCTCCGATAGTTCTATCTACTCCAGAGAAACTTCAGTAATTCCTTTCATTTCTTTTTTATGCTTTATCCAGTCAATAATCAATCTCTTTACGCCTCTCTGCTCCCCCATAATCTCTAATAAAAAATCTCTTTCAGTAACCGATGGAAAATTTTTCTTACCAAGATAATCTTGATAGCTTGACCATTTATAATTTTCTAGAAATTTAATTGCTTTTTGTAAATTTATAACGACTCCTTTTTTCCACCTTGGCTCAATTAAAACCAAAGGATTTGTATGAATATAAACAAACGTAGTAATTAACTGATTGTCATTTTCTATATGAACAGAAACAAATCTACCTTCAAAGAAATATCCTTTCTTTTTAAAATTATGTTTTTTCTTGAAATAAGCTGGATAACCGGCACCAAACTTATTCATAAACTTGGATATTCCTCTATCTTTTAATTGCCGTATTAAAAGATGAAGATGATTGGGCATTAAACAAAAGGCTAAAATTTCCACCAATTTCTCTCTTTTATCAACATCGGAGACCCGCTCTCCGTTATTGATTCTTTTCTTTTCTATAAGTCTGGCCTGTCTCCTTAACCGAATTTCTACGGCTCTAGTTGTATTAAGCTCATAAATAGAAAAAATGCCGCGGTAATAATCGTCAATATCAAGGAAAAGCGGTTCATTACCGCTTCGACAAGTAACAACGTGGTAGATTTCTCCATTGGCAAACTCTGCTTTTCTATATGGCATATTTTATTATAGCAAAAAAAATCGGAGAGCGGGTCTCCGATTTTTTCTTTTGCTTTCTAATTTTTTCATAAATTTTATAATTTTGAGCGAAAAATTACGGTCTTCGATTCCATTTCGACTCCCTTTCAAAAATTGATTAATCGCCTTGCCATCAAAACTTTATAGAAGTTACTAATACTAACTCACACTAAGCGGATAGAGGGAGTCGAACCCTCGTCTCAACCTTGGGAAGGTTGCATAATAGCCGTTATACGACACCCGCAATTTCAAACTAAAATCCTAATTTCTCTAAAATCTTTTCAAAAAAATTCTTCGACTCTTCCGCGGAAACAGACTTTATTCCGCCGCTTGGAGGCAAAACAATTATCGTTTTCTCGCCCGGTTTTTGCAATTGAAATTTTTCTCTCGCTTCTTTTTCTAAATAACTTTCTTCAGATATTGAGATAAGACCAGTTTTCAATCCCTCATTTCTTTCTTCAAAATAAGATATTTCTTTTTCTAAAAATTCTGTTCTTAATAATAATTCTTTATGCCTGTTCATCATTTTCCAATTTGAAAATAACAGAATAATTCCAATTAAAAAGAAAATAACAATAAAAATTAACAGAATATTTGGGAAATTATTACTCGTTTTAGTTTTCTTTTTTTTTATTTTTGCTATCATAAAGTAATATCTATGCCTAAATTTAATCAAAAGAAATTTCTTAATGCTCTCTGGAAAATTGTAATTATTCTGGTTGCTTTCAGCACGATTTTCCTTTTAGTCGCTCCGCTATTCTAGCAAGCTAGCTACGAAGCATTTCTATAAAAACTTTTTGGGGAATATGAAGTTGCCCCTTTTCTTTTAATTCTTTTTTGCCTTTTTTCTGTTTCTGTAAAAGCTTTAATTTCCTAGTATAATCACCTCCATAAAGAGGCGCAATAACATCTTTACCTTTAGCCGAAAGCGTTTCTCTAGCAATAATCTTTGCGCCAATGGCTGCCTGCAATGGCACGGAAAACAATTGGCGTGGCATAGTTTGTTTTAATTTTTCAACCTGTCTTTTACCTTCCTGATAAGCGATGTGCTCTGGAACAATCTTGGCAAAAGCCTCAATATTTTTACCGGCAATTAAAATATCCAATTTTACCAATTCTGCTACCCTGTATTCAGACACCTGATAATCCATTGAAGCAAATCCAGAAGTAACATTCTTGATATTTTCATAAAGATTAGTGATTACCTCTCTTAATGGGAGATTATATGAAATCAAAACTTTTTCCTGACTCAAATGTTTTGTTTCAATATGATTGCCTGAAAGCTTTGATAAAACCTCAAACACATGACCGATATATGCTATTGGCGTAGTTATTTTTAAAATTGTCCAAGGTTCTTTAGCTTCTTTAATCTCATATTGCTCTGGCCAATCAGAAGCAGTAAAAACATTCATTTCCTTGTCCTTGTTATTAATAATTTTATAAAGAACTGATGGAGAAGAAATAACTAAACTTAAACCAAATTCGCGTGAAAGCCTTTCGGTTGTAATTTCCGTATGCAAAAGCCCTAAAAATCCGCATCTGAATCCGCGACCCAATAATTCCTTTGTCTCTGGTTCAAAAAACAAAGAAGCATCGCTAAGTTTTAATCTAATCAAAGCATCATTTAATAAATCAAATTCATTCGGGTCTTCTGGATAAAAAGAAGCAAAAACCACTGATTTCGGTTCTTGATAACCAGGTAAAGGATTTAAGTCAACTGGGTTGACTGTTTTTGATTTAAAATCTTCCAGTTTTACAATCGTATCGCCAACCTTCACTTTGCCAGGCTCTTTAACTCCAGTTGCCAAATAACCGGCTTCTCCTGTTTTTAAAACATTTGCCATTGTCATTTCTGGCTTGAAAAAACCTATATCTAGAACCTCGCCATCAACATTATTTAAAAGAAGATGAATTTTCTCTCCTTTTTTTATTTCACCATCAACCACTCTAATAAAGGCAATAACGCCTCGATGAGAATCATACTTTGAATCAAAAATCAAAGCTCTAAAAGGTTTATCAAAATCCCCTATTGGTGGCGGAACTTTTTCAATAACTCTCTTTAAAAGAGTTTCTACATTTTCTCCTGTTTTTCCGGAAACAAGAATTATTTCTTCCGGATCAATGTCAAAGATTTTAAGAATTTCTTCTTTGGTTTCTTCAATTTTTGCTTGTGGCAAATCAATCTTATTAATAGCTGGAATAATCACTAAGCCCTGTTTTTTAGCCAATTCAAGATTAGCTATAGTTTGGGCCTGAACGCCTTTGGCGGCATCAACTAATAATATGGCGCCCTCAACAGCCGCTAAACTACGAGAAACCTCATAACTAAAATCAACATGGCCGGGAGTATCAATTAAATTAAGAACAAATTCATCGGCTCCAGAACGCCAAAGCATCCTTACGGGTTGCATCTTAATAGTAATTCCTTTTTCTCTTTCCAACTCCATCATATCCAAATATTGAGGCCTCATTTTTCCCTCCGGAACAGTTTTGGTTATCTCTAAAAACCGATCAGCAATAGTTGATTTGCCGTGATCAATATGGGCAACTATGCAAAAATTTCTAATATTATCTAAACTAGCAGACATTTTTTATTTGTTTGAATATCTTAAAATTAGTCTTTTGAAATAATCTAATTCTTGGGAATGGAAAAAATAACTCATTATTAAATAGACTAACCCAGCTATGAAACTAACTAATATTGTTTGAAAAATCATATTAATCTGAATTCTTAAAGCCAAAAGGACAAATATCATCATTAAAAAACTGGATAAAATTATTTTTTTGAAAGATATTAATATTTCAAAAATTATTTCTTTGTTAATTTTTTCCTTAAGAAAAAATGATAATATAATAAACTGGAAAATTGCGGAAACAGAAAAAGCTAAAACCAAACCAATAATAGAAAGATTAATCGTTCCATTTAGGTTGGTAATATTTTTAAAAAAGTTGCTAAACCAATTTTGGCCATTTAATAAATTAACAAAAGTAAATGCCAAAAAAGCGTTCAAAATTGAAGAAAAAACAGCAATTTCTGCCGGACGCTTTCCGTCTTTCAAAGAAAAGAAAGTTCTTACTAATAAATGATTACCTGCCTGCGCAAAGATTGAAATAGCGAATACCCCGAGAGCGACCACGGTCAACTTTACCGCTTCAGCATCAAATTTACCGCTTTGCAATATTATTTTAACTATATTTGATTTTAATAAAAACAAAAGAATACTTAACGGAATGGCAAAAAAGAAAATCTGCCTAAAAGCGCTGGAAAAACTTTTTAAAAACTCTTCTTTGTTTTCTTCTGAAATAGCTTTGGTTAGTAAAGGAAAAGTGGCTGAAGCAAAAGAAATTCCGATTAAACTGACAATAACGCCTTGAATATTATTGGCATAATAAAAGATAGCAATGGCGCCGGAACTAATAGTTGATGCAATCGCAGTAATAACCAAAAGATTTATTTGCTGGCTAGCCACGGAAACGAGTCTTGGAATTGCTAACTTAAAGATGTTTTTTGAGGCAGAATCCTTAAAATCAATTTGTCTTTTCCATGAAAATCCACAAGAAACAGCAATCAAAAATTGACTTAAAAAATAGAAAAAAGCGCCGATAATAACGCCTATACCGACTCCTAAAATTCCTATTTTAGGAGCTAAAAACACAATACCAAAGATGATGCCTAAATTATATAAAATCGGAGCCATGCCTAATGCCAAAAACTTATTGAAATATTGTAAAACTCCGGAAAAAATATTAGCCATACCAAAAAGAATCGGACTCAAAAATAAAATCCTAGTCAAATTAACCACCTCTGCTCTTTCTTCTAAAGAAAATCCCGGCACAATAAATTGGACAAATAAAGGAGTGAAAACAGAAAAAATTATTGATAAACATATTAAAAATAAAAGAAAGATATTAAGAATATTACTGGTAATCTTCCACGCCTTTTCTTTATCTTTAAAAAAATAGTCGGAAAAAACAGGTAGAAAAGCAATAGTTAAACCACCGGCAATTAAGAGATTATAAACCAAATCCGGCACCCTAAAGGCAGCCACATAAATACTAAGATCTTTACCAGCTCCAAAAGCTCCAGCCAAGAGCCTATCCCTGATTAATCCTAAAAAAGCGCTTAAAAGAGAAAAAACAGCCAAAATCCAAGCTGACAAAGTCAGATTTTTGCTAGAAAAATTAAAAACCCTAAAAAGATTCATCCTTTATCTTAATATTTAAGCGGATAATTGACAAGAAAGCCTGGATTTATTAGAATTTTAATATTCCAGCAAATTGAGTGATCGCTGAGCGCATAAAGATTTTATGCGCTTAGAGGAAAGTCCGAACACTCTCGAGCACATAAATTTGTTATGTGCTTGATAAAAAAGTAGCGGCTAACAGCCGTCTTGAGCATATAGATAAGTTATGTGCTCAACGAGGTGAGAACAGAGACGATTTAATTCGAAAGAATTAAATCGTCCTCCGAAGCTTTAGCGTAGGAGGACGCAGTTCAGCTATAAGGTCCATCCTTCGCCCCTATGGGGCTACGGAGGATTCAGCCAAAGGCTGAAATGAAACGGCAAAACCCTTACTGGGCGCAAGAACAAAGTCAAGCGCATAAATCGCGTGATTATGCGCTCGATTAAAAGTAGTTCGCTATTGATCCTGAGGGTAACCGAAGGACAAGACAAATGATCGCTTAATCCTTCAGCACTCAGGATTATCCTGAGTGAAATCGAAGGATAAAACAGAATTCGGCTTACTAATTTGCTGGAATACCAAAAAACTCGTCTTATCGGCGAGCTTTTTGTTTTAAAGAACTAATAAAAACTGGCTGACATCGACGCCAGCCAGTTTTTGATTCAATAATGGCAAATTGTTCTTGCCATTTTCTTCTCCTTTTCCCTTATCGTCTCAAGAATTTTTCTCAAAACAACCAGGAAAGATGTTTCATCGTCCGGCAACGAAAAAACCTGACGGCCAAGGTCAGAGCAACGAACCAACCTTTTAGACAACCTCTCGATCGTACTAAAAAGCCATTCTGTTTGCTCAAGACAACGCC
>Ga0210057_1007510_pt1 | contig 13177 bp, 13 predicted proteins | sample CryGeyCG2114_010_2_FD_183968 | JGI IMG/M metagenome (GOLD analysis project Ga0210057, IMG submission 183968) | Groundwater microbial communities from aquifer - Crystal Geyser CG10_big_fil_rev_8/21/14_0.10 (SPAdes) (version 2) | ecosystem: Environmental > Aquatic > Deep subsurface > Groundwater ... | reverse complement strand
CGGAAATGCCTTAATTTCAGAACGCCGAATGAGGTATTTAACGAATTACTCATAAAAGCAAAAAAAAGAAAGGATAAATTAAGAAAGTGCTAGTGGTGCGTTTGAGGGGTTAATGCACCATTTTTATGTTTGTTTTATTATACCAGAAAATGCAAATGAAAGCGACATGCTAACATTTTCTGTCATCTCGACCGAAATGACGCATTGTACTCAATGTGGAACGGAGTGGAGATATCCCTTAAATGTTACGATTGAAAATACAAGAGATTTCTCCACTGCGCCCGCGAGTACGCGGACTTCGGTCGGAATGACAGGGAGTTCTTATGCCATCAACGCCTCAAACTCATCGCGCTCAATGGATTCTTTTTGCAGAAGCTCTTGGGCCACTTTTTCCACCTTGGACATGTTATCTTTTATAACTTTTTTTGAACGCAAATAGCCTTCGTCTATAAAGCGGGAGATTTCTTCATCAATCGTAAAAGCGGTCTGGTCGCTGTAGTCTCTTTGCTCGGATATTTCTTTGCCTAAAAATATAAGCTCCTCTTTTCTGCCAAAAGTTCTGGGACCTAGCTTTTCGCTCATGCCAAAAACAGTAACTATCTGGCGCGCGAGAGAAGTGGCGCGCTTCAAATCGCTTGATGCTCCGGTTGTTATATCGCCAAAAATCTCGCTCTCAATGGCGTGCCCCGCCAGCAGGACGGCAATGTCGGATAAAAATTCGGACTTTGTATGGAAGCGCTTGTCCTCGGAAGGAAGCTTGAGCGTATATCCGCCGGCTGAGCCGCGGGAAATTATGGAAACCTTATGAACCGGATCCGCCTCCGGCAGGCAATGGGCGACCACCGCGTGCCCGGCTTCGTGGTAGGCCGTGATTTTCTTTTCTTTCTCGGACATGATAAATGATTTGCGCTCCGGCCCTAGCATAACCTTTTCTATGCTTACCATAATAGAATCCTGCGCTATCTTATGCTTGTCGTTTCGGGCGGTAAGTATGGCGGCTTCATTTAACAAATTAAATAAATCAGCTCCGCTGAATCCCGGCGTGCGCTCGGCCACTTTGCGCAAGTTAACATTTTCCGCCAAAGGCTTGTCTTTAGAATGAAGATTCAGTATTGCCTCCCGCTCTCTGATATCCGGCAAATCAATAGTAACCCGCCTGTCGAACCTACCCGGCCGCAAAAGCGCTGGATCCAAAACATCCGGCCGATTGGTGGCAGCCATTATAATTACATTTGTTCCGGTTTCAAATCCGTCCATCTCAACCAAAATCTGGTTCAAAGTTTGCTCGCGCTCGTCATGCGAGCCGCCCAAGCCTGTGCCGCGCTGGCGCCCCACCGCGTCCAGTTCGTCAATAAAAACAATTGCCGGCGCGCTCTTTTTCGCGCGTTTAAACAAATCCCGCACGCGGCTTGCCCCCACGCCCACAAACATCTCCACGAATTCAGAGCCAGACATATGGAAAAAAGGAGCCTTAGCCTCTCCCGAAACTGCCCTGGCTAGCAAAGTTTTTCCAGTACCCGGAGGCCCTACCAAAAGAACGCCTCGGGGAATACGCGCGCCTAATTTTTCGAATTTCGCCGGATGCCTTAAAAATTCTACCACCTCTTCCAGTTCTTGCTTGGCTTCGGTGTTGCCGGCAACATCCGCGAAAGTTGTCTTTTTTTTGTTGTCGGATTTTCCTTGATTGTCTTCTCTGGCCGTGCTTTGCCCAAACATCATGGCTTTATTATTCGCCCCTTGAACCTGGCGCAGCATAAACCAAATAAAAAATACTATCAAAAGTATGGGCAGTAAAAACGGAACAATAGCCGCCGCCCAATACCCAAATCCTCCGGGATTTTTTCCCTCTATACTTACCTTGGCAATCTCATCTTTGGAAAGCCCATAAATATCAAACAATCCGGCCAAAGATTCTCCGCCTTCTTTTTGCGCCTCTTTTACGCTTCCGTCATTGAACTTGGCGCTTAAGCTATTTCCTTCAACCGTAATTTTTTCCACTTCTCCGCTTCTTACGGATTCTACCAAGCTCGCGAACCCGATTTTCTCTTTTTCTTTGAAAGTGGAATTAAAAGAACTCAAAACTCCGGCAACTATCAAGAATGCCACCAAAAAAATAGTAAAATTTTTAACCAAACTTCTCATAAATATTTATTTATCTTCTTTTTTATCCTCTGGCTTTTCTTCTTCTTTATCTTCTTTGTCCTTATTTTTAACTTCTAACTTTTCACTTTTACCTTCTTCCGGCTTCTCTTCTCCCCCCGGTAGGCCTAAACCCAGCCGATGGGCGCCTGGCTCCAAAGAAAGAATTTTAAACATCTTAACCTCTCCCGGCTTTAAAACATCGCTTATCTTCGCGTCCCTGCCTTCGCCCCCCAGCTCGCTAACGTGAGCCAAGCCATGAATATTATCATCCAACTCGATAAACGCGCCGTACGGATTTATTTTTATAACCTTGCCTTCCACTTCTTGGCCTACTTTGTATTTATCCTGCACGTTCTTCCAAGGGTCGTCAACCATTTTTTTAAGTGAAAGCGAAACCCGATTATCTTCCAAGGAAATAATTTTTGCCTTTACCCTGTCGCCGACTTTTACGATATCTTTCGGGTCGTCGATTCTTTGCCAAGCCAGTTCTGAAATATGAACCAATCCCTCCAGCCCATCGCCAAATTCCACAAAAGCGCCAAAATCCACCACTCCGGTTACCCGGCCTTCAACAACGCCGCCCACCTCGTACTGTGAAAGCATGGCGTTCTGCTCGCGCTCCCAGGCCGCTTTTTCGGAAACAATCAGTTTTTCTTCTTTTTCCTTTACGGTTATAATTTTAACCCTGAACATTTTATTAGCATATGCTTTTAGGCGGTCTAAAATTCGGTTCTTGTCGCCGCCTTCAACTCGCGGATAATGCTCTACCGTAAGCTGAGAAACCGGCAGAAAACCTTCTACGTTTCCCACCTTAACCAATAAGCCGCCTTTATTAGCGTCAATAACCTTTGCCTCCACCACTTCATTCTTTTCCAGAATTTTTTGCAGATAGTCCCACGCCTTCCGGTGCCCAGCCTGCCGAAAGGAAAGCTCCAGCATTCCTTGTTCGTTTTCAATATCAAGCACGGTTGCTTCCACCTCGTCGCCCAGAGAAAGACGCGAGTATTCGCCGGACTCGTCATCCAGTTCTTTTCCGCGGACCAATCCCGTGGAAAACCCATTTAAATCGACCACAATTCCGTTCTTAGAAATATTAAGAACAGTTCCCTTTACCAAATCCCCCAAGCGCGGCAAAACAGACGCCCCTTGCTTATTAAGCGCGCGAGTCATTTCTTCGGAAGCATGTTCCAGCTTTATTATGGCGTTATGACCTTTGTTAGAACTTTGAACTTCTTCTTCCGAAGCTTTATCCTTATCAGAATCAGATTCCTGATTATTATCATTCATAGTTAATTGTATATCCTTAATAGACGCGCTAATTCCGCGATTAGCGGCAGACAATGCGTAAATCTGCAAAATCAATCTATAAAGGAAATTAATAATAAAATGCGGAAAAACAAAACTCATTATACGTGAAAAACGGTTTATTTGCAAGTCTGGCCTGTATTTTCCCTAAGATAAGACAAAAATTTATAAAAAACCGCGTTTTTTCTTAATTTCGTGATATAATGAAGCAATAAATTACCAATAATTACCTTATGTCTCCCAAATCAACAAAAGGAAGCATATTTAAAGCCTTTAAAAATAGCTTTAGCGATGATTATACGCAAAAACAGATTAAAGGCGCCGCCAAATTAACTGGTTTAACCGCGCATCCCGGCCAAATGGTGGGCGAAAGCAAGAAAAAAAGGATTGTTGAGGAAATGATGGGCAGATTAAGCGGCAGACAAAAAGAAAAGAGCAACGAATTTGTGTCTGAGCGCAATGAAATCATTAAAAACATAAACAAAGAACCCAAGCCCAAAATAGCGAAAAAAAACCCTAATTTGTCAGAAAAAACAACTGTTAAAGGTTATGGCGCGTTAAACCAAATAAAAGGCTGGCTGGGTTTAAAACAAAAAGTGGCCAAAAAATTAAGCCCAAGCTTGCTTGATCAAATAACAGGCAGGAATAAGGCAAAAATAAGCGGGTTAATCAGCGAGCCGGCAGGGATAAACACAGGAAAGATCCAAAAGCCCGCGCAAAATACTAAAAAAGACGGTATAAATCTTACAATGAACATTGAATCAAAGGGATTATCAATGGATCAAGCAAATAAAGCCAACATTTCCGCGGAACCGGGTTTTGACATTGTGAAAAAAAACACAAGCGAGCCTCCGGATATCTATGGAACGACCGAGTAATTCTGGCAAAAAAATAGCTAATTTAAAGGCTCAATCGGCAATAAAATAATTTCGCTGATGGGTTTACTTTTTACGCAAATCTGGTATTATAAAGGTAGTTTTAGTGACGCCTTTTTTAACCGCAAACCTCTTTCGCCAATATACACGAATAGGCAAAATTCCTTAAAACTTAAACATTATTTTGCCAACAGCAAATTGTAAATTTGCGCGTATTCGTGAATAAAATTAGTGGCCAGAGGCCACATTATTTTTTTATATGCACATAGAACTGCTAGGCCTTTCCGGAGTTAAAATTCAGTCATCCGAAACTGTTGTTCTTTTGTCCCCCCCAAGCGAAAAAAGCGAATTAAAATCAAGTCGGATGAAGGCGGATATTGTAGTCCTCGGAAAGCCGTCGGACAAAATAAATGTTGATCCCAGAGCGGAAAAACTATTTATTATAGAAAACTCTGGAGAATACGAATCTTCCGGAGTATTTATATACTCAATCGCAAATCCAGCCAAAGGGGAAATAAATTCCCTCTTAACATCCATTACCATGGAGGGTATAACAATTGCCCATCTGGGAAGCCTTAATTCCGAATTGACAGAAGCGCAGATTGATCTTTTTGAAGGGGCGGATATTCTTATGATTCCAGTCGGCGGAAATGATGTTTTGGATGAAAAGCGCGCCAATGATATTGTTGCCAAACTGGAACCGAGAATTGTTATTCCCATGCATTTTGCCCAAAAAGGCATAAAAACAAAATACAATGATGTGGCTAATTTTCTAAAAGAGGTTGGCTCTCAAGTAAAAGCAGAAGAAAAATTTAAAATAACCAAAAAAGACCTGCCGCAAGAAACTATGGAAGTCGTGCACCTATCGCCTTAACACAAAGCGCAAAAAATTCTAAATAGCTTATCTGCCTTAGACCTTAGGCCTTAGATATTAGGCCTTTCCCCATATGGACATAAAAAGAAAACAAATAAACAAACAAAATAATAGGCACATTCCCTGGGTAATAATTTTTATACTGATAGGAATTGTAATAATGGCCTGGGGCATTTGGTTTTATCCAAAAAACATTTCTTCCCTAAACAGCCAAAAATCCACTCAAGGCTTTGAAAGCTTTAAGTCCGAACTAAAAGATGTATTCAGCATCTTTAAAAAAGAAGAAGTAACCTATACCGAAGTTCAAAAACTGCGGCAAAGAGTATTTGGGGATGCGATAGAGAGAGTTAAATAAAATTTGATTGCCATTCCGACCGAAGCAAACCCCTGTACTCAGGGGGGAGCGAAGTGGAGGAATCTCCTGAACCATGTAATTTATAGGACACAAGAAATCCCTTGACTGTGCCGACGAGTACGTCGACTTCGCTCGGGATGACAGTTAAATTTATGCCCAAAAAGCCCAAACAACCTAAAGACAAATCCACTGCCACGGCGGACAAAGCAGTTGAGCCGGCGCACCGCGTTTCTTTGCGGCCCATAGTCGAGGAAATGCAGCAGTCATATCTGGATTACGCCATGAGCGTTATTGTTTCGCGCGCCTTGCCGGATGTCCGCGACGGCCTTAAACCCGTCCACCGGCGCATTTTATACGCCATGTGGACCTTGGGGCTGAAAGCGGGCGGAAAATTCCGCAAAAGCGCCACTGTGGTGGGAGAAGTGCTTGGTAAATACCACCCGCACGGCGACAGCGCGGTATACGATTCAATGGTGCGAATGGCCCAGGATTTTTCCATGCGCAGCCTGCTGGTAAACGGGCAAGGAAACTTCGGCTCAATGGACGGGGACGGCGCCGCGGCCATGCGATACACCGAAGCAAAACTAACCCGCGTCGCCGAAGAAATGCTGTATGATATAGAAAAAGAAACTGTGGATTTTTCGGATAACTACGACGGCACCATACAAGAACCGCGCGTTCTCCCGGCAAAGCTTCCTAACCTGCTTTTGAACGGAACACTGGGAATTGCGGTCGGCATGGCCACAAATATTCCGCCGCACAACCTTGGCGAGCTATGCGACGGCATCAGCGCCATGCTGGAAAACAATGATATTGATGTTGGAGAGCTTGCCGCAATAATAAAAGGGCCCGATTTCCCAACGGGCGGTATTATTTACAATAAAGCGGACATTAAACAAGCCTATGCAACGGGCAAGGGCGGCATTGTGGTGCGGGCGGTTACTAATATTATTGAAGCCAAAAACGGCTACCACGACATTATTGTTTCTGAAATTCCATTCCAAGTAAACAAAGCTGACTTGGTGGCAAAAATTGCTGAATTAGTAAAAGAGAAAAAACTGGAAGGCATAAAAGATTTGCGCGACGAGTCTGATAAAGACGGAGTGCGCGTTGTAATTGAGCTCAAGCGCGATACCTACCCGCAAAAAATACTAAACAGGCTTTTTAAATTAACATCTTTGCAAACAACTTTCCACGTGAACATGCTGGCTTTGGTTGACGGAATACAGCCGCGTGTTTTAACACTAAAAAGCGTGCTAGAAGAATTTGTAAAACACCGCCAAGAAGTAATTCGCAGAAGAACGGAATTCGACCTGGCGCGCGCCAAAGCCCGGGCGCACATTCTGGAAGGACTGATAAAGGCGATTGATATTATTGATAAAGTTATCGCTTTAATCAAAAAATCTAAAGACAGGTATGAAGCCAGAACAGGGCTGATGAAAAAATTCAAATTCACGGAATTGCAAGCGAACGCTATTTTGGACATGCGCCTGGCTCAGCTCGCGAACTTGGAGCGCAAAAGGCTGGAAGACGAACTCAAAGAAAAGAAAGCTTGGATAAAAGAGCTGGAAGCAATTTTGGCAAACCCTAAAAAAGTTTTAAAGATTATAAAAGACGAACTCCAAGAAATCAAAGAAAAATACAACGACGAAAGGCGCACCAAAATAGTTGCCAACGGTGTTGATAAATTCTCGCAGGAGGATTTGATTCCCAAAGAAGCGATGATTGTCATGATAACGCATGACGGATACATAAAGCGCCTTTCTCCAGATACATTCAAAACCCAGTCCCGAGGGGGCAAAGGCGTTGTTGGGCTTACCACCAAAGAAGAAGATTCTATTGAAATGTTCTTTACCGGAACCACCCACTCAAACATTCTATTTTTTACAAACCGCGGGCGGGTATTCCAGTTAAAAGGGTACGACATACCAGTAGCGTCGCGGACGGCAAAAGGAGGCTCTTTGGTCAACTTCCTGCAGATTGCCGGCGAAGAAAAAGTTAACGCCGTACTGCCGCTCGATGATATTAAGGAGCTTAAATATTTAATAATGGTTACCAGAAAAGGAACTATTAAAAAAACGGCGATTGAAGATTTTGCCAATGTCCGCCGGTCAGGCCTTATCGCCATAAAACTTAAAGGCGGAGACGCCTTGGAGTGGGTTAAGCCTTCTAATGGAAAAAACGACGTTGTTCTAGTCTCCCGGCTTGGGCAAGCTATTCGTTTTAAAGAAGACGGAGTGCGCGCCATGGGGCGGTCTGCCAGCGGCGTGCGCGGCATACGGCTGAGAAATGACGACAATGTAATCGGCATGGATGTGGTTAATCCGTCGCTTGAAAAAGAAACAACCCTTTTGGTTGTAATGAGCCAGGGCTATGGCAAACAATCCCCTATTAAAGAATACAAGGTCCAGTCCCGCGGCGGCTCCGGAATCAAGACTGCAAACGTAACCAAAAAAACGGGTGAAATTGTTGGAGCCAGCATAGTATCAAAAGATATAACCAACGAAAAAAGCGACTTAATGGCCATTTCAAAAAACGGCCAAACAATTAGATTGCCTCTAAAATCCGTCTCCAAGCTGGGACGCGCCACCCAAGGCGTGCGCTTGATGCGGTTCAAAGAAGCCGGCGACAGCGTTTCGAACGTAACTTTGGTATAAAATACTTCTAAAACAAAAAAATGGCCCAGTAGACGCGCCAATGCCTCGGTTTCGAAGTACGGAGTTTGAACCCTTGACATGCTACCCTAAAGTAGATATCATTTTGACTATGTCAACCAAACGAACATATCAACCAAAAAAGAAAAAACGAGCAAAAGTGCACGGATTCAGAGCTCGTTCATCTAGTCCTGGAGGCAGGGCTGTTTTGAAACGCAGAAAAGCAAAAGGCAGAAAACGGCTGACAGTGTAAAGTCATGGGTCAATGGTCAAATGACTAACTATGCTTCCAGCAAAAAACAGACTAGCAAAAAGACGAGACATAGAGCGTGTAATGAAGCGTGGACGCTCTTTTTTTGTTGAAAATTTAGGCGTCCGCCTGGTAAAAAACAATCTGGAACATTCGCGCTTTACGGTGGTAGTTTCCCTTAAAATTTCCAAAAAAGCGGTTGACCGCAATCGGCTCAAGCGAAAAATCCGCGAAATTACCCGACTGGTGATTCTGCCCAAAGTAAAACCAGGATTTGACGGTGTTATAAATACAAGAAAAGGATTGCTTGAATTGTCTTTTGACGATCTTGAAAAAAACGTTGTTAGTCTATTTAAAAAAGCTAGGCTAATATAGTTAATTATATTGTTACATAGCTAAATTGTTAAATTGCTTTTGGTCGTGGGGTGTAAACACACAAACAACAACATAACAATTTAGCAATTTAACAATCTTTAAAACAAATGACAAAAAACCCGCTAAAATACGCGCTGTTATATACGATTAAAATCTACCAGAAAACCATATCTCCGGACCACGGCCTTTTTAAATTTCTATTTCCAAACGGGGCATGCATATACAGGCCAACTTGTTCGCAATATACATATGACGCAATTGAAAAATTTGGTATAATGAAAGGCGTGTTCTTAGGAATTAAGCGCATTAGCAGATGCCACCCATGGCATGAGGGAGGATATGACCCTGTTGAAAAACGAAATGTCTAATTTCTAAAATCTAAAATAATTTTAGACCTTAGGCCTTAAACCTTAGGCCTTGTTTCCATATGAATCCTTTTGAATTACTCTTCTCGCAACCAATCCTAAACTTGCTTGTCTGGCTGCATAATGTTATTCCAGGCAATGATTTTGGCTGGGCGATTATTGCGCTTACCATTATTATAAAAATAGTCCTTCTTCCTTTGAGCGCAAAATCCCTTAAATCGCAAAAAGCTCTGCAAGATATTCAACCAAAGATTAACAAAATAAAAGCCGAGCACAAAGACAACAAAGAACTTCTTGGAAAAGAAATGATGAATTTGTACAAGCAAGAAAAAGTAAGCCCGTTTTCTTCTTGCCTGCCGCTCTTGATTCAGTTTCCTTTTTTAATAGCCATCTACCAAGTACTGAGAACCGGATTAGAAAACGGAAGCCTGGACAAGCTTTACTCGTTTGTAGCGCGCCCGGAAATTGTTGATACCATGTTTTTGGGGTTTATAAATCTGAACGCCCGCAATATATCCCTAGCTGTCTTAGCCGGAGCCTTGCAATTCTTGCAGACTAGGATGCTGACGCACAATAAGCAACCGGAAATTCCCGGCGCCCGAGACGAGGGCATGGCCAGCATGGTAAACAAACAAATGATGTACATGATGCCAATTATTACAGTCCTCATCGGCGCGTCCTTGCCGGGCGGACTGGTCCTGTACTGGGCAACAAATACGTTGATTACTTTGGTGCAGCAAATTGTAGTATTACAAAAACCAAAGGATAATGATGCGGTGGTTGCGCAATAAGCGCCAAATAATTAATTATTGATATTTTGGTGTTTGATGTTTATTTAAATTATGCTTATCTCTAGCGACAAACTAATCGGACTTTCGGTTGAAACGCAAAGCAAGCAAGCCCTAGGAAAACTAGATGGCCTTATTTTTGAAATAGAAAGCCAATCTATCTACCAATACCAGGTAAAACCCGGCGGCATCGCCCACATGTTCGACCAAGACATGCTAATCAGCCGTGAACAAATTGTATCTGTCACAGACAAAAAAATTGTGGTGGAGGATGCGGTTTATTTGGAACAAAAAGAGGCGCAAACAGCAAAAACGCCCCTGCAAACAGGGGTGGCCGCCAAAACCTAAAAACTATTTTAACACCTTAATCACACGGTCCCCATTGGAAGCAATACCCATTTTTACCCAAATCGCCCCTTTGGGTAATTTTTTTTTCATCTTTTCCGCCCACTCAATAAAACATACCGCCCCTGAATCAGCAAAACACTCCTCAAAGCCAATGGCAGATTCCGCCGTGTTTATCCTATACAAATCCGCGTGGCACAACCTTTTAATTCCTTGCTTGTTCTTGGTGGCGTCGTATATTTTAAAAATTACAAAAGTGGGGCTGGCCACACGGGCCTTGACGCCCAACGCGCGCGCCGCCATCTGCACTAAGGTTGTTTTGCCCGCGCCCAGCTCCCCGCCTAATGCCACAACATCTCCGGGCTTTAGATCTTTTGCGAACAAGGCGGCAAATTTTTTTAAATCTTTAAGAGACGCGATTTTGTGTAAAATAGCATTAGTCATAAATGTTATGCGCCGGCGCCAACGCACCAAGCCGAACACTTTTCCCCGACCACAACGTCTATTGCCTGGGGAATTATTTCCGCGCTCACAGGCGAGCTTAAATTCTTTTCCACATCAGCCAAAACCTTTAGCGTTTTTTGCTTGCCGTGAACCAAAATATTTTTTATGGGAAAAATACTTTCCGCCAGAAACTCTTGCGGAAGGGATTTATCCTTAGAAAATCTGGACCAGAACGGCCGGCGCGGCCGATACGCGATAACCGCCTCCAGCCGGCCGTCAAGCGGATTAAATGGGCCCTTATTTTGCATATCCCCTTTGGCAGAAAAAATATTGGTGTTGCAGACGCTTATCTGGTGATCCTTGTGCAAGGAACTGACCTTATAAGACAAAAAACCTAAGGATACCTTTTTAGGAAAAATGGCCGCTGTTATAAAATAATGCCTATCATTAAGCTTGCCTAAATCGATGGTGGCTATTTTTCGTTTGGTAAGAATATCAACCGCGCCTGGCAAATCCCTCGCGCCCAGGCATTGAGATATTAAATTAGATTTTCCGATTGGCAAAACAGCAAAAGCTACGGACGAATTGCTCGCCGTTCTAGCGGGCGCGGCATCGGTATTTATGTTTTTTGGGGGCTGAAGCTTAAGAAAGGCGTTCAAAACCCGGCTAGCTGTTGAATCATTTCCCACTGCCACAATTGTCCGCGCTCCACCGGAAATGCAGTCCTCTATGCTAGCCTCAAGATCATGCAAACGCCCAAGCTTTATCTTTCGCCCGACAATGCCATGCTGGGTTAACCACAAATCAAGCTTATCAAGATCTTTTTTATATTTTTTATCTTCAACCCAATCATCAATAAAGTATGAGTACATACTTGCTATTAATCCTCTTTTTTGTTTTCATTTGTTTTCTTAACCACCCTTGGTTCAGAGCCCTCTGTCTCCGCTTTATTGGCGGCGGAAACCGAACAATGCCCGTTTAAAATGGCGCCCGGCTCTATGGAAAGAATTTTGGTGATAATATCGCCCTCAATGACCGCGCTGCCGCCCAGCTCCAAATTATCCTGAACAGACACGTTGCCCTTTACCTCGCCCTCGACTATGGCATTATGCGCGTCTATGTTTGCTTTTATTTTTGCGCCTTCGCCAACTCGCAAATTTCCTTTTGTTTTTAGACTGCCATTAACAACACCCTGCACCAAAACATTTCCCTCGCTCAAAAAATCGCCATCAACTTTTACGGATGGCCCAATAATAGTTTCGTTCTCCCCCTCCTCGATTGTTAATCCCGCCTCTTTGCGCGCCTGCTTTTCTTTATTAAACATATTAATTTCATTATTAATAGTGCTAGAACTTATCTCAAAAATAAAGGGCAGTAACCCTGTATTAGCTCCTCGACTCGGATATATGTTAGGAACGGGATTAATCCCGTTCCTAACATATATCACTCGCCCTACGTCGCTAATAGCTTTGAGCCAGTTTCGAGGATATATTGAGCAAAAAAAGTGAAGATTGAGGAGGAATAGCGCGTACTATGCCGACGAAATCTGAACTTTTTGCAGCCAATATATGCCGAAAATGGCCAAAGATTATTTTTGAGATAGGTTCTATATAGATGGGCTTCATTATACCACCAGATAAATAATTCCACAAAAACCTTGCTAATCCTCATTTGTTCTCATATACTATAGAAGCTATACGCGGGCCCTTAGCTCAGCTGGCAGAGCGCTTCCATGGCATGGAAGAGGTCACCGGTTCGATCCCGGTAGGGTCCACCAACCTTCGCTCGCGAGTACGCGAGCTACGGTTGGCCAGAGCCAGCCAGTAGATTAATGATAGTTATTTCCACTAAAAATGGATGACAAGATATGTCAAAAGAACAAGAAACTTTGTGAGTTTTTGGCTTTATTACCTATAATGCGGCAGTACAATCTAGAAAGGTGACTATCAGTACGTATAGAACAAAATTTGTTCCAGACATATCATTATAGTAGTTTTGCTAGCCTTAATCCATCAAATGTGCCCCTGTAGTTCAATGGATAGAACAAGGGACTCCTAAGCCTTAGATAGTGGTTCGATTCCGCTCGGGGGCACCAGCCTTCGCTCGCGAGTACGCGAGCTACGGCTGGCCGGGGCCAGCCAATCAGTTAGACAGTACATTCTTCTATATTAGGACAACAATATACGGGGCGGTTGGCGCGCCAGATAAGTCAATCAAATAATGCAAATTGTTTTAGTTAGAACTAAAAAAATAACTTCTACAATATTGTATAAGTTATTGTCATTTAAAAGATAAAAGTGAACACTTTTTGCACTTTTAAAAGTTAAAACTGAACAATCGGCAAATCTGTGATTTTGACCTTTTGGAAGCCGGTGAAATATCCGTTATGCCAAAATCTGATTTCA
>Ga0210057_1007509_pt1 | contig 13178 bp, 9 predicted proteins | sample CryGeyCG2114_010_2_FD_183968 | JGI IMG/M metagenome (GOLD analysis project Ga0210057, IMG submission 183968) | Groundwater microbial communities from aquifer - Crystal Geyser CG10_big_fil_rev_8/21/14_0.10 (SPAdes) (version 2) | ecosystem: Environmental > Aquatic > Deep subsurface > Groundwater ... | reverse complement strand
TGTCTTGCTGTATATCCCGCACAAAATTCTCCTGGGGAAACAGAAAGTAGAGTATATGGCCGGGCATGCGGTCTTTTTGTTCAATGACCTGCGGTTGCCAGTTCGTCACACGGTATATACCAAGTACATCGATTCCTCCCACACGAACTGTATGTACCTTGCCCTCTTCTGGAAGAGTACGTCGGTAATCCGTCTCCCGATAGGAATCCAGAATATATTTCGGTTGAAAGTTTTCCCATAAAATAAGGAACAATCTGGACCGCTCTTCTGGAGTCAATGCATGAAATGCACTATAGCCAGGACTACTTATGGGATAATACGGGATAAGATCCTGTTGATCGTTTTCGAGTATGAATCGTAATCCTTCCGTATACGACAACCCCCAGTAATCCAATTCGAAGTATCCATCAACAAAACGATTGGGAATGGAGAAGTAGATATATTCTAGTGGATGGTTGCGAACCATGAAGAGACCGGTCGAGAAAAAACTCAGAATACATAAACCAACGACAAGAGCATTCAAGAGTTTCTGTAGTCTAGGTATAGTTTTCAGCTGTCGCACAAGCCACCGCACTCCTATTGTACCGATGAGTAGAAAAGCTGGATAAATGAAAAAGAGATGACGCCACGTATCGAAGATGCCGGCACGGAGAATGATGACCGCAAGAATCGGTACAAAGAACCAGATGAGTACAAGTGCTTCCGTGCGCTTCTCCCATAAGAATGTACGAAAAGATCCCAGGTACTGACAACCAAGTGCAGTACACCCCAGAAGAAAACAGACTGTATAGAGTAACGGTGTGGAAATGAACATCCATACGGGAATCCAGTGCCATGGGTTATGACTGAGTTTTTCTCCCATATAAAAACCGCCCGGTGCTTTGGTACTCATGTACCGGAATGCTTCAAGAAAATGCTGCACAGGATGCGTCCAGAGAAGCGGCCAGAATGCCATAGTGAACAGTACCCAGAGAACAAGAAACGCCACAGACGACCGCAGAGCACTGTACAGACGAATGCGCCTCCCTCCTTTCTTGATCCCCCACGCTGCTACGAGAAAAAAGAATACTGTCAGTACCGGCAGAAGTACGCCGGTCATACGCACACTCACGAGCAACGCACAACTGGCGGCATGGAGTAAGAGCATCCACCAACGTCGACGCTCAAGAACACACACAAGTGTGTACATCGATACAGTGAATAGCGCCAGTGTGGGAACATCACGGGAGTTGAAAAATGCATGACCGAAGATGCGCGGACTGAGAACAAGCATGAGTGCAGTAAGCAATCCCCACAGACGACTACGAAAGTATTTTGCCGCAAGTAGATAGAGAAAAAACACGCCAAGAACAAAGACAAGGAAACTTACAAAGTGACGCATAAAAAACACTTCCTGCGCATTCTCCAGCGGCAACACTTGTTCAAGTCCGTACAGAAAAAGTTCAAACACCGGCCCGTGATACCGTCGACCAGGATCCGTCGACCATTCTTCACCCTTGAATACCGCTTCATACGCTTCAAAACCAATCACGTATTGCGTTTTCTCATCCCATGAAATGCCGTAGTTATCGTGTATCGCGTACCCAACAAAGAGTAACATCATAAAAAAACCTCCAACACACCACGCATCATGCCGTTGCAGATGCCTCCAGAGAGACTTCAACATCGCTCTGTATTGTACGCATCTATATAGATCGTGCTACGCTGCAAATATGCAGCAACAGAAAGCCATTCTCCTCTGTCTTCATGGCTGGGGCGGGTCGAAGGAATCATTCACAGAACTGCGTGAAGCACTGAAGGGTATGGATATCGAAATACTCACACCGGACCTCCCTGGATTTGGCGACGAGCCGGAACCACCACGACCATGGAACGTAGACGACTATGCGCTCTGGGTTGAGCAGTGGCTCGCACACCGGCCCGTAAACCAACTCACTGACCACCCTCTCTTCATCGCAGGCCACTCACACGGTGGACGCATCGCTATGAAACTCGCCCTTCGTAAAAACATCCCTATCACACATCTCTTTCTCTGCGCAGCTGCAGGAATTCGTCGACCAAAACACGGCAGACGCATCGCAGGGTTAACACTTGCAAAAACCGGAAAACTCCTCTTTTACATTCCCGGACTCCGATCTCTGCAACCAATCGGAAAGAAATGCCTCTATAAACTCTTTCGGGTCCATGACTACGAACATGCCAGTCCACTCATGCAAAAAACATTGATTCAGGTCAGCAAAGAAGATTTTAAGCCACTTCTTTCACAAATACATCTCCCCACAGACATTTTCTGGGGGGAAGAAGACTCCATGACTCCTCTCGCAGATGGCATTCTGATGCACGAATCTATCAAAAACAGTCAATTCTACAAATTTCCCCATACCAGACACAGTGTACACCAAAATCGGGCACAGGAGATTGCCGAGGTTATTCGCGCTAGAATAGGAAAAGCATGAGCCTGGTTCTCCTCACTATTCTCGTTCTCCTGGCCTCGATCTCTCCTCTTCTGACATTTGCCGCACTCTGGCAACTCAAGGAGTGGCGATGGGATCGCTTACGCGAACATCTGCGAGAAACAGGATGGCTGCAGCTTATCGGTAAAGTCCGGCCGCTACTTCTACTCTTGGTCTTCTTTGGCGTGCCTATCACTCTCACCGCACTAACACTCCTCAATGTCACTCAAATTCTTCTAAAGAAACAACGGTATCCCGTCTGGACTACCAAAGCTCTTGTGCTTACAACAACATCGCTCTGTATTACTGCCCTACTGCCCTACTCCCTACTGTCTATTACCGACTACCTACTAGTATTCCTTCCCCTCTTCCAACCTCTTACTCTTGCTCTGGCTCTAGTCCTTTGGAAACCAATCGACCACTACCTAAAACAACGCATTCTCAGTCGTGCAAAACACCTCCGTTCTCAATTCCCTCATCTCACGGTGATCGGTATTACCGGAAGTGTGGGGAAGACCACAACAAAAGAACTTCTCACCCATCTCCTCCAAGACCTCCACCCCATCGTCACCCCTGAACATGTGAATACCGAACTCGGCGTTGCACAGTGGCTTATACAGGTACTGAAAAATGACGCGGCACAGGACCGCATACTCATTGTAGAAATGGGAGCATACAGAAAAGGAGAAATTAAAACATTATGTGCCAGTACTCAACCCACTATCGGCATCATCACGTACATTGGCAAACAACACCTAGGATTATTTGGTTCACAAAAAAACCTTTGCGATGCAAAAGGAGAGCTCTTTGAAGCTCTTCCCTCATCTGGCCACGCATTCCTTGGTGCAGACTCTCCATACATCGAAGAACTCAAACAAAAATGCCAATATCCATGTCACATTATCGAGAAAAAAACTCAGCTGAAAAATCCACACTTCAACGCTGACCTCCCTGCTGCCGTTGCAAAACATCTTGGCGTGAGTGATGAGGATATTCAGAAACATCTCAAAACATTCTCTCTGCCACAAAAAACTTTTACCATCCGTGAAGAGAACGGCATCACTGTCCTCGATGATACGCACAACAGCAGTCCAGAGAGCTTCCGTGCAGCCATTGAGTGGGCAAGGAAGCAACCACATGAACGCAAAATTCTTCTCGCAGCCGGCATCATTGAACTGGGCAAAGAATCTAAAAAGATCCACAAAGAATTGGGTACTCTCGCTGCTCCCATTTTTCAGGAAGCAATCATCCTCAATAACCATTGTGCAAAAACTTTTGAACTAGGCTTCGGCAAACCCCTACAACCTATAACCCCTGCCTGCCGGCAGGCAAGGTATAACCTACAACCTCATAGTCTTCTCGTCTGCATTGGCCGCATTCCTCAATCACTCATCACAAAAATCACCTCTACCAAGAACCCAATAACTCAATAACTCGTCATGCCCCCCATCCATCACACCTTCGCACCCCATGTGGATACGACCTATGTACTACACACAATGCGGCTTCTTCTTCAGCCTTGGAAATGGCACAAAGGAAAAGAACAACAACAGTTGCAAGATGCACTTAAAACACACTTCAAAGCCAATGTGAGCCTCTTTGCGTCTGGTCGTGAGGCACTTCTTGCCATTCTCCAGTCTCTAGAGATGCGTCCTGGCGATGAAATCATTATCCAGGGGTACACCTGCACGGTTGTGCCGAATGCTATTCAGGCAGCCGGAGCCACTCCGATCTATGCCGACATTGATCCAGAAACTCTTAACCTTACTTCTGAAACAGTCGAACCACTCATTACCAATAGTACTCGTGCCATTATCTGCCAACATACGTTCGGAATGGTTGCTGATACCGAACGTCTCCGTGCTCTCTGCGATGAATACGACATCTTGCTCATCGAAGACTGTGCACACATCATCCCTGATCAACAAGGACCACAGGACATTGGCAAATATGGAGACTATGTGTTTTTGAGCTTTGGTCGAGACAAAGCCATTTCCGGAATCACAGGTGGTGCCGTCATCACTAAAAAATTGTGTCATCCTGAGCCTGTCCGTCCGGCAGGCGGGCCTGCACAACTTCCTTCACTGACCATCTTCCGTTTCCTTCTCTACCCCTTCATCTACTCTATTGCACGCCCGCTGTATGGAGTGGGCATCGGGAAAGTACTGCTGTGGCTCTCTGCAAAACTGGGACTCCTCGTCCCTATCGTCACGAAGAAAGAGAAACAGGGACACATGGACTCGGTTCTTCACAGCATGCCCAATGCCTGCGCAGCTCTCGCACTTGGGCAGTTCCAGAAGCTCCAGAAGATCAATGATCACCGAAGAGAGCTTACAAAGCTCTACCTCCAAGCATGTAAAGACAATGGCTGGAAGGTGCTTAATGGCATGACCGAAGACCTTCCTCTTCAAAAGTTTCCATTATTCGTACAACAGGCCGAATACGTACGTACACAACTCAAAAAACACAACATCCATCTCTTCGATGGCTGGACCGGCTGCTCTATTGTGACAGAAAGTCCTCACGCGGAAGAAACGGAGAAGCAGGTTCTTAACCTTCCTACCCATCCTACAATGTCCATGTACCAAGCGACACAGCTTGTGCAATTCCTTAGAAAACTTCTTTCATGATCACTCTTCAACCAGCAGCGGACCGCAAACTGTGGAACGCATTCATCGCATCTCAACCCTTCTCCCCCTTCCTCCAAAGCTGGGAGATGGGAGAGGTATATCGGGAGATTGGGCAGGAACCGGTACGGTTGGAGATACGAGAAGGAGTAGAACTCATAGGAGTGTGCTTTGGACACGTTGTACCCGCACGCCGCGGCAGGCATTTGAGCATCCCGTATGGACCGGTGCTGGCAGAAAACTGTAAGAAGGAAACCATAAGCGAACTTATGAAAACACTGAAAAACATCGCATCAGATCATAGTTGCTCATTCATTCGTATGAGTCCATTCTGGCCCTTCGCCTCTACTCAGAGTGACACTCTGAGACAAGTACGATCACTCCCCTCCCCACTCCATCTTCTTGCAGAACACCTGTGGCTTCTGGACCTACAAAACAAGACAGAAGAAGATATCCTGAAAAACATGAGGAAAAACACACGTAACCTGATTCGTCGTGCAGAGAGAGAGGATGTCACGATTCACGCATCCGATGATCCACTCAGAGATCTTCACATATTCTTAGCACTCCATGAAGAAACCCGCAGACGCCACGCCTTCACCCCCTACACCAACACCTTCTTTGAGGCACAAGTGCGACATTTTTACAAAAGAAAGGGATCCCTTAGGGATCCCACCTGCACTTTGTACATTGCAACATACGACAATGAGCCAATAGCATCATCTATCCATATACACTTTGGTGGCGAAACGAGTTACCACCATGGCGCAAGCACGCACAAACATGCCAAAATTCCCGCAAGTTACCTGCTCCAATGGACAGCTCTTCAAGACGCCCTGAAACGCGGTGATCACCTCTATAACTTCTGGGGCATCGCCGCTGAAGGAGCAAAGAGTCATCCATTTAGTGGAGTGACCACATTCAAAACGGGATTTGGAGGAGAACTCTACGAACTCATACATTGTATCGATATTCCCCTCACATCGTCCTATTATCTTACACGGGGATTCGAAACAATCCGGAAATGGAAACGTGGTTTCTAAATGATGTATACTCCATTTCATGGCATCTCCCGAAAAAAAGAAGGAACGTTTTCCACCAAAAGATACGCATCACCTAAGTAGAGATGAAAAGCTCGATGTCATCGCAGAATACCTCCGTCGTCTTGATCGACGAGACCGATGGCGTGCTGTAGGGAACACAATACGTACAATGATCATTATCATTCCCCTTCTCGCGGCACTCGGCAGTATTTGGTATCTCTATGAAAATGCGGAAGAACTTCTCCAAAAATCCGTATCAGCAATGACAGGACAACTGGGAAATAACTTTAACAACAATGCCGGACAACTTCTTGAAGAGATGCGTAATATGATGCAGCAACACTAACTCACCCACCTGAAAAAATGCGCTGCACCAGCTCTTCTGCATCCATGTTGTCAAGAACAACAATGCTGGGAAGGCGAAGGAATTGCTCCCGTGTAAAAGTACTATCTGGAGCAACTCCAAGACCAAATAAGTAACCAGCTTCCTCTGCCTGCTCAGCAACACGCCCATTTACTCCTCCCTGAGGATAGGCAATGGCAACCACATGACTTTTAGTAAACTCTCCGAGAACACGACGACTTTGAGCTATCTCTATGGAAAGCTGTGCATTGGTGAGTGAACGAAAGTCTTCACCGCTATGTCCACCAGATTGCACATCAAAACCATTAGCAATGAGAGTCTGTATGGTTTTTTCAGTGATACCGTTGGAACCGATGTCCTGAGAACGTAGAAAGAGTGTTGCTGGAACTTTACGCACAAGAAGAAGATCCGACACGGCATCAACCGTGGCCGCAGTTATACCAGTAACTGCAAGAATAACGCTCTTCGGAGGAAGCCGAACATCCTGCTTCTCTTGTTGCAAAAGTAACTCATGAAACTTTTGCATCGTCATAAAGCGAGCGCCTTCATTTTGTAACCGTTGTACATGTTTGGAAAACTGCTCTAAGACACCGGCATCAGAAAAATCGTAGCGTAGAATGGGCAACGTGTACTGATCCTGTCGAACAAGAAAATTCGGCACAAACGGTGACAGGTACTGCACAGCAATGTATCCCTCTTGTCCTTCGAAAGGAACGCGCGCCCACGTATCATCCATACTCAGTGGACGTATCAGTGCCTGGCTGGGGAGTTCTCCAACTTTTTCACTACTGACATCCGGCCCTTTTCGCACGTTCACGAATGCAAAATCTACAAAATACAACCCCTTATACTTCTCTTTTTCCTTTGAAAGGTTCACATCACTCGTGATGCGTGCAATGTAACGCTGAGCCACATACCCCTCACGATCCAGATCAGGAATCAAGACACGCGCCCAAGCAGCATCAGTAAATTCCAAGACGCGTAGTTCATCACCTTGATTCAATCGGCCAATGGCTTCTGCTGTCACTTTCGGTGCAGCACGGACATTCAGAAATGTATTCGTCACTTTATAGGTATCCTCTGCGCCATTGTCCGTACCTGAACGCAATTTTCCGTATGCATCAAGAAGAGATAAATCAACAGCTGCTTCTTCCTCCGGTTCCGGACCTAATGGTTCAAGGTAGGGCACACCTTGCTCACGTTTCCCTGTCACTTCCAATGAATCTGGTGCTAACGTATTATCAACTTGCTTTGCCAACTCGCGAAAACGGGCAATATCCTCTGCGGTAAACGCAAACTCATCGTCTTCATTGCCCTCCGGCCCTCCGCACCCTACCAGAAACACACTGATACAACATGTCAGCAGAATAACGGAGAAGCGAGAACTGTGTGTGAACATGGGAAAACGAAGGAAAGGATTACATAGATTCCGGAAAGCGAAGACAGAGAAGCTCTCCGCCAGTTTTGAGAATCTGAGAAACAAAAGACGTAAGGAGCAAACGACGACCCTTCAGAGGTGGGGGCGACTGTAAGATGGGATCACTATTGTAAAAGGCATTAAATCGTTGGCACAACTCAAAGAGATAATTCGTAAGAATATGAGGCATATGAGAAGATCTTGCTTCTTCCAGAATATGAGGAAACTGCATCAATACCTTGAGAAGAAGGTGTTCTGTCTCAGAAAGATCTGCTGTAGACACATTACTTAAAACATGTTCTCCATTCCACTTTCCCTTACGAAGTACTGAACGTGAGCGCGCGTACGTGTACTGCACATACGGCGCACTATTACCATCAAAACTCAAAAACGAACCCCAATCAAATGTAACATCCTGCTTACGGTTCTGACTGAGAACACCGTAGATGACCGACCCAACACCCATCATCTCCGCCAATGCTTCCGGATCATCTGTTTGTACTGCATCACCCCGCTCCTCAATGATACGTTTCGCGCGCGCATGTGCCTCATCCAGTACTTCTTCCAGCTTCAGAATATTCCCCTTCCTTGTGCTCATGCTCTTCTCTCGGAAACGCATGCGTCCGAACGCGATGTGTTCCAGGTGTGGCAATTCCCATCCAAGCATCTTCACTGCTGTAAACAATTGTTGAAAATGCAAAGACTGCGCATGGTCCACAACATAGTACATTGCGTGTGGATGCCATCGATCGATACGATACCGAATTTGTGCAAAATCCCTCGTCATGTAGATCGTCGCGGAGTCCCCTTTTTGCACAACAGCAGTTGGGAGTTTCATTTCCTCGGGAAACTCAATAACCACTGCTCCCTTTTCCCCTTTCGTAAATACACCTTTCCTCAAACCTTCCTCAAGAATAGGAGCCATCATATCTTCATACATTGACTCTCCGTGCGGATGTTCAATAGACACATGCAACCTCTCATAAAGACGGTTCAACGCATCCATAGTGACTGCAACAACATCTTTCCAGAATGCACGTAACTGCTGATCCCCTTCTTCCAAACGACGAAACGTATCACGCGCGGCATCATGAAGTGTCGGATCATTCTCTAGTTCATCATGAAACCGCACATAGAGAGCAAGTAATTCATCAATGGAACAGTCTTTCACGGGCTTTTCTCCCCATCGCTCAAGTGCAACTGCTAACTTTCCAAATTGCGTTCCCCAATCTCCAAAGTGATTCACACGGATCGTATTGTATCCCAAATACTGATACAAATTCGCAATAGACTGCCCAATAATAGTCGACATGATATGGTGAATTCCAAGCGGTTTTGCAATGTTCGGCTGAGAATACTCCACAATAACAGGATCCTCATCGCGCGTTTTTTGCGGTTGAAGAACAGGCAGGACATCTTCTAACTGCGCCAGAAGAGCCTCTGGTGTAAGCCACACGTTGACAAAACCCGGACCCGCTACCTCACTGCGTTCAACACAAGGGACTCCTTGGAGGACATCACACATCATCTGTGCAATCTCTTTTGGAGAAACACCAACCTCTTTAGCAAAACGTAAAGCACTAGGTGTAGAGAGATGACCATGAGAGAGACCGTCCGGAACCGTCCACTGCACAAAAAGATCATGTGTGGAGTACTGCTTGGAAAGAAATGCAGTGATGCTCTGAGTCAATGTATGAACCATGGAGCTAAAGCATACCATTTGAAGGATATTCCCGGTACACTCTCCTCGTGCGCCATCGTTATCTCTCCGTCATTATCGCATGTGCACTCTGCGTGAGCGGCTGCTCACGCTCAGATAAGCAACCTATGCCATCCGTTAAGAATGCGAAAAACGCCACTATTTTTTCAGAGTACATTCTACAGATTTTGCGTAACCGCCCCGATCTTCCGCGTCCTACAGCAAGCCTTGGCGTACATATTGCAAACTATTCAAGCCAACACTACAAACAGCAAATCAAAGGTGCTCTACGAGCAGTTGATCTACTGTCTACCCACCTTTCTGAAGAAAGATCTGTCGACGATGACCTTGCCCTTCTGCAAACGCTTGGAGGACAGTTACAAATGAATATCACCGACCTTCTCAATGCTAGCGCAGACCGCATTGGAGCTCTTAATCAATACACAGAAACACTAAAAGCTACTGCACAGGAAGCCCAGCGCGCTCTCGCACGCCTACGTTCACGAGAAGAATACCTCTTTACAGAAGTACGCTCGAAGAAGAAACAGGGCAGCCAAATAGAGAAAGAAATCGACAAACTCATGGATGCACAAGATTTCTCAGCTGCCGGCAGCAAACAGGCAGATATAAGGAGAATACGCATTGAACTCGCTGAACTCGAGGTAAAGGCAGAACAGACGAAGAGTACAGCGGACACACTAGAAGACATGCTTTTTTTTGCTGCAGAGCGTCTGGAAGCCATTTCTCAAAATAGAGAAGCTATCATTGCTGGTATTACAGTCATCGAACTTCCCGGTACGAAAGAACTGGGAATATTCGAGGAGGGCAAGGGGAAAAGAAGTAGCTTTGGTAAGCCAAAAAATGGACTTTTAGACTTCTCTGATCTCTAGGAGAATTGCTAAAAAACCGTTTTTCTGGCAAAATAATGAGAATATGGCCAAAAAACCAGAAACGCCACCTCCACAAAAATCAATCCCGGCCCCTGAGCAAAAAGCACAACAAAAAAGCTCCCTCCTTGATGGACTTCTCGGTCTGGAAGCCAAAACAAGCGGCAAAGCACAAGAAGGAGAGGCTCCACTCACCAAAGAAGAGAAGGAAGCATTGAAACACTACGATGAAGGCATCCAGAAAATGCTGGATCTCATTGCACCAGCCGCAATGAAAGTGAACACAAAAAGCATCATCCTGAATGACGAGTATGTACGCACATTCTACGTCTACAACTGGCCAAACTTCATCTACCCAAACTGGCTCTCCCAACTGGTCAATTTCGACGCAAAATTCGAAATGGCCCACTTTATCTATCCAAGCGACAACAAAGCAATCATGCGCATGCTCCGAAAGAAAGTAACAGAAATCCGCTCTTCTATTCGCATGTTGGAACAACGCGGTATTGTCCGTGATCCAACACTGGAGGCAGCGCTGCAAGATGCTGAAGAACTGCGTGATCTTCTGGCACGCGGACAGGAAAAACTTTTCCAATTTGGGATGTACGTGACCATCTACGCAGAAGATGAACTGCACCTGAAAAAACTACAAACCGATATTGAATCCATCCTCGGTGGCAAACTTGTGCTCACAAAACCAGCCATGTTCCAGATGGAACATGGCTGGACAAGTACACTCCCTCTCTGTTTGGATGAGTTAGAGATCGGCCGCAACATGAATACCGAATCGGTATCAACCAGTTTTCCCTTCAGTAGCAGCGACTTCACGCAAGATCGAGGCATTCTCTATGGCATTAACCGACACAATGACAGCTTGGTGATCTTCGATCGATTCACGCTACCAAACGCGAATTCCAACATCTTTGCAACATCAGGTGCCGGCAAATCGTTCACCGCAAAAATGGAAATGTTGCGCTACCTCATGCTAGGCATAGAGATTCTCGTCATTGACCCGGAAAATGAGTACACCAATTTATGCGAAGCAGTTGGTGGATCTTTCATTCCTCTATCTATCCAAAGCCCATTCCGCATCAATCCCTTCGATCTTCCACAAGCAATTCGCGGAGAGGAAGCTGCAGCAGGAGAAACACTGCGTGCATCTGTCATTAACTTGCATGGTCTATTTAAACTCATGCTCGGCACCTTGTCTCCCACAGAAGACGGAATTCTCGACAAAGCAATCCTCGACACGTATGCACTGCGAAACATTACCTTTGAAACGGAAAGCCCCGGAGAGATCCCACCACCAACCATGCATGACCTTGTGGACGTGCTCATGACCACAGAGGGTGGGGAAGATATGGCAAAAACACTGCAAAAATACACGGAGGGAAGTTTTGCAGGTCTCTTTGATAAAGAGACCAATGTAGAACTGGACAACAAGATGATCGTCTTCCAGATTCGTGACCTTGAAGAACAACTGCGGCCTATCGCCATTTACATCGCCCTTAATTTTCTCTGGAACCGCATCCGATCCGAATTCAAACAACGTCTTCTGGTCATCGACGAAGCATGGAACCTGATGCAGTACGAAGACTCCGCCCGATTCCTCTACGGAATTGTGAAACGTGCACGTAAGTACTACCTCGGCATTACCACCATCACTCAAGACGTGGATGACTTCGTAGAATCGCCATACGGACGACCAATCATCACGAACTCATCACTGCAGATTCTCATGAAACAATCACCTGCAACAGTCGACAGTTTGCAGAAACTCTTCTACCTCACTGATGGAGAAAAATATCTGTTGGTGAATAGCGACGTAGGGCAAGGAATCCTTTTTGCAGGATACAAGCATGTTGCTATTCAGATGATTGCCGGCCCCGAAGAAACAGCACTCATCACCACAAAACCACAAGAAGTGGCGGCACAAGCAGCTAAGAAAGAAGAAGAAGCTGCCGCTCTGGCAACGCCGGACATTCAGGAAGAACTGCCTGCATCCGAAGACGTTGCACAATCTGAAGAATCCATACCTGAAGTAGAAGCACCACCGGAAGAGGAGAGAACCTGATCTTCAGCAACAACTTTCCACCGTACCTCTGGTTGCAGACGGCCATCAATTGCAAAACCAGCTGCTTTCTTGTGTCCTCCACCATGAAAACGACCAGCCATTGCACTCACGTCCACATCATCACGCAAGGTACGAAGCGATCCTTTTACCTTCCCGTCACGTTCAGAAAGAATGAGAGAAAAACGCATGCCTGGCACAGCATTGACATAGTCAATAGCACCGGCAAGATCTCCATGCTCTGCACCGGTTGCACGAAAATCTCCTTCTGTCACTGCAGAAATGGCTGCGCCTTCATCCGTTACAGTCACCTTCTCCAACACCCTTCCCCATAACTTCAGCATGGATATATTCGCCGTACGGAAAATAGACGTGACAAGCAACTGATGTCGCGCACCGTATCGGAGCAATGCAGACACCGTACGGTACACATTCGCGGTTGTATTACTATGAAGCAAGCCACCTGTATCTGTGTACACACCTGTAAGTAAACTCGTTGCGATATCACTCGTGAATGACCAGCCCCACTCTGCAGCCAATGCAAAGACAATTTCACATGTAGAGGCAGATTCTTCAACTACAATATTCACAGTACCAAAACGAGTATTTGAAATATG
>Ga0210057_1007507_pt1 | contig 13181 bp, 8 predicted proteins | sample CryGeyCG2114_010_2_FD_183968 | JGI IMG/M metagenome (GOLD analysis project Ga0210057, IMG submission 183968) | Groundwater microbial communities from aquifer - Crystal Geyser CG10_big_fil_rev_8/21/14_0.10 (SPAdes) (version 2) | ecosystem: Environmental > Aquatic > Deep subsurface > Groundwater ... | reverse complement strand
GTATATAAATATACATAATAAATTGATTGAACCAGTGTTTTTTGGAAAAGTACTAAAAACACAAATTCCTCATGATTCAAATGCTGAATTATAGACTTTGATTTCTAATACGGTTGATTTCTCTCCGCACCGAAAAAGTTAGCTTAATACAGCTAACTTTTTTATGAATATTATCTTTTGTTCATGGATGTTCTTTTTGGCAATTGACTTTCTTTTGGATATTTTCTTTCAGTTTCATCTATTAAATCCATTTCGGCAGATGTCTCAATATCTACCTCCTTTTTTCTATCTATATATACAGCCTTTTCAATATAAGATTCAAATAAATCATTTACTTTTTCTGCCATTTTGGCATCCATTGGTACGTTATGGATAACATATTCTTTCAACCTTTTAACAAGGTATCCATAAGTTTCATGTTCATCCAAATCTCTTTCCAAAATATAATTTAAGTCTTTTTCAAGTATCCTTAAAAAATCCTCTTTTATTTTTTCATTATCAAAAAAATCTCTAGAAATTGAAATTTCTGTACGATGTTCACGAATTATAGAAAATATTTTTTCTAAATCATCAGCAGAACAAGCGACACCAAAAAGTGTAGTAGCATTATGAAAAGAATCATAACTAATGATCTCTACTTCTTGAAGAGAACCTGAAGACATATCTATAAGACGGTGCATTCTAGTTTTTCTTTCTTCTTCATCAGGGCTATGAAAAGTATAACCTTGATTATCAAATAAATGCCAGTTCTCTTGTTCACCAAAAGGTATAAAAGATTCTAAATGTTTAGGCAACTCATAATGTGATAAAGCTTGATAAGTAATTGTCTCTTTTGGGCCACCTTTGTCATCCATCACAAATATAAGATCAATTTTATTCATTGCCCGTGCAGTCCTCAATACTTTAAATTCTGGTAACTGATACTCTGACAAATCACCTTCTGAAGCTAATATATCTAACATTATATCCTGGGAGCTTTTTCCAATGGACAAACCTAGTTTTCTCAATTTATTATGAATAGCATTTCTTTCTTTATCAAGAAACAAAATTATACTTTGATCCCTACGACGCCTTTCAGCAACCCTGAGTTCTTGCAATTTAATTTGATATTGAGATATCAAATCATCATATTCTTCTTGTGAATCCATATTATGATTATTCAATAGATTATATATTTATAATACTGTTTCAAACAGTATTAGTAAATAGTACTATAAACTTTATTAAAAATCTCCAAAAGTTCCGAAAACACGACGTCAACCCCGCTTAAAAAACACCACAAATTTTAGTGGTGTTTTTTATTGATATACTCAAAATTCCAAAATCCTTATGCCTTTTTCACAAATTCAGATTTCAACGCCATGGCACCAAATCCGTCAATTTTGCAATCAATATTATGATCTCCATCCGTGAGACGAATATTTTTTACTTTTGTGCCTGCTTTTATAGGGGAAGATCCTTTTACTGGCAATTGCTTCATGACTATGACCGCATCGCCATCTTCCAAGATGATCCCATTCATATCTTTGACCACAAGTCCCTCTTCCTTTGGCTCATCGAGATTCCATTCATGCCCACATTCAGGGCAGGAATATATGGCACTGTTTACCGCATATCCATAGGGAGACGTACATGAAGGACAAGGATTTGTTTCTTCAGACATAGTGTTTGGTATTTATAAAAAAAAGTATTTAAATAATGGAGTCAATATAACATGAAATATGCAATGAATATAGAACTTACACTACAAATTGCACTTTTGTCAATATATGCATGTAATATTATACTCAATCATGCTATACTTTTTTCATAAATCTATGCCTCGAAAAAAGAAAAAACGACAAAAAATAAAGGTTCTCACACGTGTATTTCGAAAACAAAAGAAAAAAAAGATACTCACAACAATGCCATTACGTTGGATGTTCGTTGGACTGGTGAGTATGATTGGAAGTCTTGTTATTATTGGAATACTATTTTTATTGTTACGTCCAAAATTTGTATATGATTTATACGACGACCGCGCATCACGCATAGATGCTTATTTTGCCACATACCATATGCCCCTCGAAGGATATGGGGAAGTATTTGTAACATCTGCAGATCAATGTGGTATGGACTGGCGGCTCCTCCCAGCGATTGCCGTCAGAGAGTCAAGTGGCGGTAAGCATATGCAATACAACAATCCGTTTGGCTGGGGTGGGGCACAAATTCCATTTGAAACCATGGAAGAATCCATTATGAATGTGGGTTCACATCTGTGCGGGAATGAAAAAAATACTGCAAAGTACTACGCCAGTAGTACGGTCCAACAAAAATTGTACCGATACAATGGCACAGTCATCGCCAGCTATCCAACGGAAGTAAAGTGGATCATGCGGCAGTTTTAAATTGTTACGAGAGAAGATTTAAAGTATCGCTATTGCGATGCGCACTCAACAGGTACTTCGAATGTCGTGCATATTCAATCGTACATTCATCTTTTTTTTGTACAAGATCAAATATTTTCTGCGACACATCAAGGTCTGAAATATTATCGTCAAATATATCAAATGCTATTTCTAAATCATTATTAAGTGATTTTTTAAATCGAATATTCGTCACTCTCTTAATTTTTATCCCTTCACGCATATCCTGTTGATATTTTTTATTTTGGAAATATACACGAATATAAAATACCATCATTGTTACAATAGTAACAATGAAAATTGTATATCCTTTATCAAAAGCGAGTATCGGATATATACCCGCTTTATCTATTAAAAGAAGAAGTGTTCCAATGACGCCAATTCCTAAACTAACTCTTCCAATTATATTATATTTTTGCATTGCTTTTTTCAAGCACGCAAAATCGTCTTGTGAAAATGACAATTCTTCTTTTTCCATATAACAATATATCATGAGTAGACATCTATACTATAGGTACCCAATGAAAATAGCAATAAAAATAAAAGATACAGTGTTATAAACTGTATCTTTTATTTTTTAACTTCCTTCACACACCTGCCACCCATCCGGCACAGCACAAGGCGTTGCATATGCCTGACACTGACCTTCATCAGATTGCTTTGCGTATGTGATCACTTGCGCACAGAGCCGTCCTTCTTTGATATCCCATTCATTGAGTGGACGATCGTCCGTAATTGTCGGGCTAGTACTACTGACAAAATCAAGATGTTGGAATAAATTTTCAAACATATCGCTCGTTCCACTCACTTGCAACGCTTGTCCATTATACAGCAAATCTGCAACCATAATTTCTTTTCCATCTATTGTAACTGTACGAACAGTCCCCGATACACCATCTACTGAAATAGGCTTTGCCGTACTATCTTCTGGTGGCGATACAAGCTGCTCTGCGACAGTCATGTAGGAACCGGTCGCAGGGTCTTCTACAGTGACTCCCCCACGCCACTGCTTGATATGCCATCTGATGGGATACGACATGTGCAAATCCACAAAATCATCGATCATTACCTCTGTCATTTCTCCTGCGACTTCATCTTCTTTTTGTTGTGTTGCTTTTTCTTCTGCACGGAGACGAATCTCAGCAGGAGAAACCTCGGGAATACTTACAGCAGGGCTCTGTGGCACGATACCTCCACATCCAGCACCTAAACTGATAAGTCCTGCTCCGATAATCCCCAAACTTGCGACAAGACTTACAAACGTTTTATGCGTTTTCTTTCCCGTATTTCCTACGGTTTTTTCTACCGCTGCAATGCGTCGTCTCGTATCCACCACCGTATCAGGATTGAGAGAAATACTATCTATGCCAGCACGGACAAGAAATTCTGCAAACTCTGGATAATCACTTGGGGCTTGTCCACAAATACCCACTTTCTTTTTGTATTTATGCGCGACAGCAATCACATCTTTGATGAGTTTTTTGACGGCTGGATTGTTTTCATCATAGACATGGCTCACAAGACTCGAATCTCTATCTACACCGAGTGTTAGCTGTGTCAAATCATTACTACCGATACTAAATCCATCAAATATCTTTGCAAATTCTTCTGCCAGAATGACATTGCTTGGAATCTCGCACATGACATATACTTGCAAGCCATTTTCACCACGCTTGAGCCCAAATGATTCCATGGTTTTCAGAACTTTTTCGCCTTCTTCTGGTGTACGACAAAATGGTACCATGACAATAATATTATCAAGCCCCCACTCTTCTCTGACACGCTTGATAGCTTTGCATTCGAGGCCAAACGCTTCTTTGTATTCATCAGAATAATATCGGCTCGCTCCACGCCACCCAATCATTGGATTTTGCTCTTCTGGTTCAAATTCTTTGCCACCAATAAGCGTTCGATATTCGTTTGTTTTGAAATCAGAAAGTCGCAAGATAACTGGCTTTGGGTACATCGATGCACCAAGTCTGCCGATGCCTTCTGCAAGACGAGACACACAGTATTCTGATTTATCTTTATAGCCGAGCGTCATTTCTCGAATTTTCTTTTTGGCAACTTTGTCTTTCAATGTATTGTATTGCAAGAGTGCTTGCGGATGAATACGGATAAAATTGGAAAAAATAAATTCCTGTCGTGCGAGACCAATACCATCGTTTGGCAAAAATGACAATGCAAATGCATGGTCAGGATCTCCCACATTCATCATAATACCCGTCTTTGTGTCTGGGATATTATCGAGCTCAGTACGCTTTACTTCAAAAGGAAGAATGCCTTTATACACAACACCTTCATCGCCTTTTGCACAGCTGACCGTGACTTCTGATCCATTTTTGAGCAATTTTCGAGCTCCTTTTGCGCCTACGATACAGGGCACGCCGAGTTCACGCGAAACAATAGCAGCATGGCTTGTTTTGCCACCCTGCTCGGTGACAATCGCAGATGCTATACGCATGATAGGTTCCCAGTCTGGATCAGTAATACGAGTAACCAAAATTTCGCCTTTTTTGAAGCTTTTCATTTCTTCACGCTTTTCTATCACACGGACTTTCCCGGCACCGATTTTTTGTCCTACCGCTGTGCCGGTGAGCAAAATTTTTCCTTCTTGCTTGAGTTCATAATTTTCAATAACAGCATGACTACTCCGTGCCTTTACTGTTTCGGGACGAGCTTGCACAATATAGAGCTTGCCCGTTTCTCCATCTTTTGCCCACTCAATATCTTGTGGCTTTTTGTAATGTGCTTCAATTTGTGCTCCCCATGTTGCGAGCTGTACAACTTCGTCATCAGTAATAGCAAATTTGTTTCGATCTGTTTGAGAGACTCTGGCCTGCTTTACGCCAGATCCTTTTCCATAAATAAGTTTGACCTGTTTGCTTCCAAGCGTCCTACTGATAACCGCTTTTTTCCCTCGTTTCAAGCCATCTTTGAACACATAAAACTGATCTGGTACCACTTTCCCCTGAACAACGTATTCTCCGAGACCATAGGCGGACGTAACCAATGACACACCCTGAAATCCAGACTCTGTGTCCATAGTAAACATCACACCACTCGCGCCCGTATCAGAACGAACCATTTCCTGGACCGTCACAGACAAGGCAATACTCAAATGATCAAATCCATGACCTTCTCGATACGACATGGCTCTGTCTGTAAACAGCGATGCAATACATTTTTTGACAGCCTCGAGGACTTCTTTTTCACCGCATACATTCAAATAGGTTTCTTGTTGTCCAGCAAAACTTGCATCTGGCAAATCTTCTGCCGTAGCACTCGAACGTACTGCGACAGAAAGTTTTTTGTGTCCTGTTTTTTTTGCAAGTTCTTTGTATGCTAGACTCACTTCTGCGCTTATTTCCTTTGGCATCGGTGCACCGAGGAGTAATGATCGGACGGCTTTTCCTGTTTTTTTTAAATTTTTAATATCATTGACATCGAGATCTTTCAGTGTTGTTTTCAATTTCTTTTTGAGATCTTTATGTGCAAGAAATTCCCAATATGCTTTTGAGGTAACGGCAAAGCCATTTGGGACGGTGACACCTTTTTTGGTGAGCTTTGAATACATCTCTCCGAGAGACGCATTTTTTCCTCCCACAAGAGGAATATCTGTAATACTAATTTCATTAAACCACAAAATACGCCGTTCTTCTCGTGGGACGTTTTTTGGTGGAGTTGACTGTTTTTTTCCTTTCATATGAATAGTATACCATAGTCAGGATGATCCTTCAAAAAGTACTAGGAAACATCTTCTTTCCCAAATTGGGCTATATCACGAAGGGTATCCCCAGCATCTTCACTTATCTCACCATCCTTTACCAACGTTCTCGTTGGATCAGGGTGTGATGAATTATGAGATATTGCCTGATCATTCTGTTCTAGAGCAGATACCTTGTCTAAGGATCCTCCTACGGGGTGAAGCACTTCATCGCGCGCAATAATACCTCCAGTGTCATTTGTTTTCTTTATGGAAAAATCAAGAGAAGGGCTCTTTTTCTTTTGATATCCAACTTTTTCGTATGTCACATAGTACGTACTCGAACCAACCAATGCACCGTATCTTCCTTTTCTATCCGTGACAGCTGTTTCAATCAATTTATTATATTTTTCATCAAAAATACGAACGGCAACTCGTCCGATTCGATGACGATTCAACGCATCACGAACCACCCCAACTTTTGTTGTCTTTTTGTGTTTACGAAAGAAAGAAAATATAATCAGAAAAAAGATATGTAGCCCAAGTAATGCACCAATATATGGCACTGGAGACACAAAGAATGAAACCAGACTGACGCCAAACCCAACCATGCTCACACTATACTGCACGGCATTTTTCGTATATTCCCGAACAATAGTTTTGGTCGAGACATCGTCTTGATTTGGATCAAGTGGAATATTAAAATTTAACTCTACATTTGTATCAGTAACCGTTATTTTTTGTCCGGGATGATACAGATGATCAAAGGACACATCGTGATCTCGTCCACGCAACAACTCACTATCCCGTTTGTATCCATCATGATCAATTTCAATATGGTACACACCTGGCACTAATATAATAAAGTATCGCCCTTTTGCATCAGTGACTTGCGATGTAATAATTCTTCCTGTTTTTTCATCGAATACACGAAGAATCGCCAGATCTATAGGTTGTTTCGTATACGCATTGTAAATGACACCCCATTGTTTTTGTTTTCGTCGACGTAACAACAATATTGGTTGGGTAAAAAGATACCTTAAAAAGATGAATATCTGTGGAAGATTAAATCCAACAGCGACGTTTGTCGCACCAACAACAACCGTCGTAGGGGCAACAACCTGTTCATTTGCTTTTTCCACCTGTGGATTATCTGCCACCTCTTGAACCGTTTTGACTGCTTGCCGAGTCGCCTTTTTGACGGGTTCTGGGATGACATGTGCGATTGCATTTACAGGAGCACTGATCAATTTTTGTACGAACGCAACCGTCGTACTGACTGACGTTTGTATCGATTGTTGTGTTTTTTCTGCAAAGGCGAGTGTTGTCTGAGCGATACCTGTACCTATGCTCTGTACCGCACCACTTGAACTACCACTGCCACCAGAACCAGTATCAGATCCTCCTGTTGCACTTCCATTACTCGTGTTTGCTCCAGCATTATTTGGAGCACTTGTATTGGCATCAGTCTCCCCTGCACCACCAGTCGTATTATTGGTATCTGTTGTCGCTGTTTGATCGGTAGTATCGGTTTGTGGAGGTGGTGGTTGATCTACGGGCAGTTCTGGTTGTGGAGGAAGAGGTGGTGTATATACACAAGACCCATTGTCTGTGTTTGCCGATGCATTGAAATTGTATGCAGTATTATCAGTACATCCATTCACAACAGCAATACACGAACCATCATCGACCGTTGCCTGCAAATCATAGTTGAATGCACTTGAAAGAGTACATCCATAAATATCAGGCACAACAAATGCTACTTGCAATGGTGAGATTGATACATTTCCTGCGGGATCTGTCGTTGTCAATGAGGCAGTATAATCTCCTGGCACAGGTGTAACGGGTAATGTGATTTGCCAATTTCCTAATGCATCAGTGGTCGTGGTGTATTCACCGACAAAACCAGCAACACGCATCCATGTAAATGGATCTGGTTGTCTATAACGAGCAAGACCAGCTATCATCAAATCATTTTTCGAAGGCAAAACTGTCTGTTTTTCAAATACACCAATCGAGGCAGTACCTCCAGTCGACAATTGCAAACGAATAACTGAACCAGGCTCTGCAGTACCAGCAAACGTAGGTTTCCCCACCAATTTTCCGTTTTTTACTCCAGTGTCTGTCTTTCCAACAACAGGTTTTGGAGGAGGTGTCATATCAAGAAAAATCGTACTACTCACGGTAACGGTTGAAGCCACACCATTGACTGTTTTTTGAAATTTTCCATAGATTGTCTTTTTCCCATCACCGGCAGAAAGAAGATACGAGGTATTGGCAACGATTGGTTGAAAGGAAAGACCGCTAAAATTTGTACTACTCGATAATATATACTGTTCAAAAAGTGCATTATTCAATGTCACTACCACTGTCCGACTTTTGGCATATCCTTTTCCTCCGTTTATTGACATCACAAAATTTGGCACTCCAGGTGCTGTTGTGGTAGCTGTTTCAGGAGTCGTGGTAGGAGGTGGGAGTGGGGGTGGAGGCGATAGAGTAGTTCCCGTAGAATTATTTCCTCCACCACTAGATCCAGCGGTTGTTCCAGATCCAGTACTAGTAGTCGTCTCTATACCGTCACCATTCCGAGCAATCACAGCAAAATCATTTGTGGTCCCAGCTCCAAATCCACTAAAAGAACGTGATGTACTGGTTGCCCAAGAAGACGTATGTCCTGTTGTCGTGTCGAGGACATAGTACTCGGTTGTGTCGGGATTACTATTTGTTCCCCATGATACTACCAAAATACCAGTTCCATTTGCTGTGACGGTCACGGTTCCAGGAACATCCGCAAGGGTATATACCGAATAAACAGAATCATACGTAGAATGAGACCCACTGATTTGGGCAGTGAGTCGAAATTCATACATGGTATTTGGCGTAAGCCCTGTGACCGTTCCCGTTGTGGTATTAGCTGGGACACTTGTTCCATATGCAGGGAAAAAGCCAATCGAATGCTGAATATAAAAATTATCTTCATCTCCACTATTATCGGTCCAACCAAATGCAACGCTACTCGTAGACACAAATGTTGTCGCAAAATTTGTTGGTGCGGTTGGTGGTGGATACATTGTTATGATGAATTCTTCATTTTGCTGATCAAGCACTGTGTCAACAATATGTGTTTCTCCATATGTGCTCGTCACGTTGGCAACGACAACATATGGGTTATAGCCACCATTAGTTGTCACCACTGAGGATGATGTCATCAGATAGGCATCAAGCGCACTTGTATATGGCGTATATCCAGTAATATCACTTGTTACGGAAGGTGCTGCATACAAACCAGATGTCATGCTTCTAATATCATACGGCGTATATTCCACAACTACCCCACCCAATGGTGCTGCGACGCTATTTTGGACATACGCTCGAGATTTAAACTTGACGTATACATTTCCCACATCACTAATACTACTCGATGTATTCAGAAAAGATACATTACTCAAAGTGTTATCAAGTGTTGAACTACTAAAAATATCATAGATGACAGAACTAGTTACGGTACTGTCGACAAGCATATTCGCTTCACTATTGCCTGAAAAAGAAATACCGTAATAATTTCCTGTCGAGGTGACATTTGAAATGGTGGTGTAGGTAGAATTATTTAAACGAACTCCAGCCATGCCATAGGTAGACTTAGCTATGCTAGGTGGATCAGTGTATCCAGATGTAATCGTTAGTCCTGCATTCGATATGGTCGTACTCGCATAGGTATATGACCCACCAGATACAGCAAATGCCGAGTCTATCCAGACATCTGGTGTGGGACAATTTGCTAATGATTCGAAGGACACTTGATTGGTGGCCACACTGCTAGGGACGAGCATCGTGACATAAATTGGGATACCTGGGCCAAGACTTTTGCCTCCTTGTGCATAATTTACTAACGCAAGATGATAATCGTCTGTTCCCATCCCTGCAAAAGATGTTACATCATTCGTTGTAAAAGGAACCAAGGTTGTCTGAGGATCAGTACAATCAGTATCAATCAGAAGTGTATATCCATTACCAGGGTATCCAATGTCAGTGGTGTTATCATATGAATCACCATTGTAATCAAAACTCATTCCTGGCATTGCATAAAAATTTGCGGTCGTACTTGCTTGCTGCACAATAAGATTCTGCACTGTTGCACCAGACAAATTGGTAAGTTGGATAGCACTTGCCGGAGTACTGGGCAGCAAGATAGTTGATGCCCCAGCACCAGATATGGTGATGTCGCCAGTGAATCGACTTGATGTGGCAAGTGTAATCTGAGTGTATGTCCCCGCAGCAAGGGTCCACGTATCCCCGTCCGCTGCTGCGTTCGCTATAATACTTGTTGACGTTGCATCACATGTAGCATAATCAATAGTTCCGGTATCATCGACACTAAAATTTGATCCTCGTACAGCACTGTACGAACCAATATCTTCAGTACCATTTACATCTACATAAAGACTATACGGAGCTAACTCAGTATCATTACCGGTACTTACATCGCCCAGTTTAAAATACGGATTGTCAATACGAGCATTACTGCCTACGGTAGGAGTAAACGTATCATCGAGGTTGCTATCAAACACTCTCGTTTCTATATGATAATACCCATTGTAATCATTATTTAAACTATAAGTTGAAGACGCATTATCCTTGTATACTTTTACTCCATATCCTAACAAACTATTTGTGGAGGATGCATTATAAAAAATATTGTACTGAGCCGTAAGACTCAATCCTGCAGTTGTTACCGCAGAATCAGCAACAGTTATACCAGAGTGAAGTCGTGCATATATCCACACAGTATTATGATTTACTTCTGCGACTATTGCAGTAGAGGTAGTGCTTCTGTTTACATACACTCCCCATCCCCACTGATAGTCAGTTCCTTCAATAGACGGAAGTAAAATTGTATTATATGCAATAGTGCTACTCGGTGCGTCATACACAGAAATACCATATATCTGCTGTGGAACTGGAGGCACATCATATTTCACAACATTCTGCTGAATAGAAACATTATCTGTAGAACTTGCAAAAATGAGATGCGTATTCGTATTTTCGTACGAATGAATTGTGTTGGAAGTAATGATTATATTTTCCCCATTTTCTATAAAGAAAGATGACGCATTTACTGTGGCATGATACGTCTCTATCGTATTACTCATAACCGTCAAATTTTGTTGACCGCTTCCTGCAATAATATTGTTGATACCTGTATTGTTTGTAATACTATTTCCTGATCCGTTACTTGCAAAAAAAATAGTGCCAGTCGTAGAAGTGGCAAATGTATTTCCAGATACTGTAGCTGTAGACACATCACTCAAATACAAACGAGTATTACTCAAATTGCACTGTTGTAATACAGAACTCGATGCCATGAGAATATCTACCTGACCACCACTGTCAGTACCAATAGTGGCACCACTGAGAGCACAATCCACAGTGACTCCTTTTCCAGCAAAATTGAGGGGAAATGTCTCTGTGCTGGACGCATATGTTGCATTCACAGTAACAAAATTGCCGGTGAGAACACTACTACTGGCAAAAGCTGAGGTAAGCGTTGTAAAATCACACCCACTTGCGCAGACAGTCCAAGGAGTTCCTTGCGAGCCATCACCTGCCTCTACGACACCCAGATGAGCGTCATACAACTGTGGCAATAAGACGGCCAACATGGCAATACCCAAAATTGCCACTGTCATCCAGAAGCGTTCTTCTTGTTTTTTAAAAAACGAAAAAATGGTATGCACAAAATGTATATAGATCTATATACCAACTATTTCTTTATGAACAACAACATACGAGGCCCCTTTCCTCATCGTACGTATCTGTGGATACATAGGTAAAGTATATCATATATAGACATATTTTTTTCTCTATGTTCCACGTTTATCCCCTTTTATAGCAAAAAGAAAAACACACCCGCAAAGAGGTGTGTTTTTCTGGTTTCTTGAATATCCTTGTAACAACAATACACAAGAAACACATCCACCCACGCCTCCCGATCGATGATCGGAAGACGTGGGGGACACGCGTGAGAGTTGTCACCCGCCCGAGGGCAGGTAGTTCTTGTGGCACTGCCACATGAGTAGCGACTGACCTTCCGGCCAGTTCGAACTACTCACGCAGAAGAGGTGACACCCTATGTCCTCGGGTTGTGGCCCGAGAAACATCTGCCGATAGACCTCCGCAGCGAAGCAGTCATGCCAGTCGAGCGCCCAGATGGACGTCCTCGACAGCTCCTCTGCCAGTGGGCTTGAGGTCGACTCGACGTTCATCGAGACGAACTCGTTGCCACACCAGGTCAGAGACTGACAGTTGCCATGACGACACCGCTCCCAGCCTACACCACCGAAGGGGTAAACGCTGGAGTAGGTCTCGTTGATGTTGGCGTAAAACTGCCAGCATTCGTTGGTCTCGAGCGCGTAGCATCCTTCGACAGGAGGCCAGACACAGATCCCAGCGTCGCAGTAGTCGTCGGTGTCCGGGTTGCCGTCGTCGCACTCGGCATCAGCCGTGCACGAACGACGTCCATCGCCACAGGAAGTCCTCGACCTGCACGCCCCGATCTTGGGGTCGCAGAAGTCGTCGGTATCCGGGTTGCCGTCGTCGCACATCATGGGCCGTGCGCTTCGGGTGCAGACGCCTTCCTGGCACGTTTCCGCACCATCACAGACGTTCCAGTCTGCGCAGGAGGTTCCGTCGTTGACGCTAGGGTGTGTACACACACCCAACTCACAGACGTCTGCGGTGCAGGGGTTGTCGTCGTCGCAGTCCTGGACGGAATGACAACCAACATCCAGGTACACCGTCGGCACAGACCGAGGAACCTCGACGTGACGCGTCCAAACGACACCTTCCCGACGCTCCACCATCACGACGTTGTTGGGCGTCGTGGTGATGAAATTCACCTCACCAGAGATAGTGTCCGTCGTGTCGACGGACGGTGACTCGACATCGTCGCACCCCAGGAGGAGCGCGACACAGACGCTGACGATGATGTACAGATAACGCATGTGGACTCCTCCAAAAGCTAGAATGGGATAACTGGGAAAACTTTCCCCAGAAAATGAGAGAATGCGAAG
>Ga0210057_1007506_pt1 | contig 13182 bp, 18 predicted proteins | sample CryGeyCG2114_010_2_FD_183968 | JGI IMG/M metagenome (GOLD analysis project Ga0210057, IMG submission 183968) | Groundwater microbial communities from aquifer - Crystal Geyser CG10_big_fil_rev_8/21/14_0.10 (SPAdes) (version 2) | ecosystem: Environmental > Aquatic > Deep subsurface > Groundwater ... | reverse complement strand
TCTGATGTTGCGATAATTGAATCACCAACACGGTAAATCCTAACACGCTTTGCGGCTTTTAATGCAGCAATTTTTTCAGAAAAATCCTTTTCAGTTCTGAACAAGGCAACTAATTCAGAGTAAGGCATTTTGGCTTGCTCCATCAAATCCGCCATTACCCTGAATGTATTATGGTCGGCAATCAAAAAAGATGAGGAATCGGTTATTATTCCTAATGCAAGACAGGCATATGCGTGCCTGGGTATTTTGAGTTTTGTTTTTTTCAATAAACGGTAAACAATTTCGGTTGTGGAAACAGAATTCGAATCAATTAAAGAATTTTTTTGCTGAGCCATTACTTCCTTTTCAAAGGAATGATGGTCAATAATATATTTTTCACCGGGAAAATCCAAAAAAGATTGCTGAAGCGCGCCAAGCATTTTTGATTTATTAAAATCAAGGCATACAATAGCATCAAAGCCAGTGAAAGAACAATTTATTTGGTAAGAAATATTGAGTTTTGATGCAAGTGCTTTTGCATTCAGGTTTATGTGTTCAGGAACACAAATAGTTGTTTTTGATTTACCTTTCAGAGAAAGGTGAATGGCAGCAGCGCTTGCAAAAGCATCAACATCTGCGCCGGCGTGGGTTAGGAGGAGAACTTTTTTCCCGAATATACCGGCCAAACTGGCCAAAGCCATTTATTTTTCCTCTTTATCTTTCTTCTCGTCCTTGGAGCCTTTCTGAAAATCCTCTATCTCAGATTTGAGTGTATTAAGCTTGTTGAGTGTTGTCTCTTCTTGTTTTTTAACTGTTTTAACCCTCAAATCAAGTGATTCTTTCTGGTCAGAAAGTTCTTTTTTGACTTTTGAAACATTTGTAAGTATTAGTATATTTCCTATTGCCTTGTAAACTTTTTTCTCTTTTGTTTCCTCAAGCTCTTTCACGGCTTCGCCCAATACGGAGCTCTGCACTTTAAGCGACTGGCTCTGGCTTTCAAGAGCACCAAGTTGTACCCTTGTTCTTTCAAAATCCTGGATTAGTTTGTTGATGTTTTCCATTTTTATTCTCCTCCAATGCAAAGCCTCTTTGAAAATTCCAAAAGCTTCCTGTAAGAATTAAAGGAAGCCTTCAGCGCTGTTTCATCAGAGGCAATTACTTTTAGTGAAACAACATTTTTATTGGTATTTATGGCGGTTTTGGAGCGCTTTTCGAATGTATTCGAGAGCTCCGGGGAAACCGCTTTGGAAGCTATTTTTGCAAGCAATTCGCTCGGAAAAACTATTTGCACTTCCTTTGAAAGCATTCAGATTGCCTTTACGGTTTTTGTTATTGGCTCCCTTAGTTTGCTGAATACCTTGTATCCGCAGCTGGGGCATCTAATTGTTCCTGGCAGAAGCATTGAAACTTCCTTTCGGCAATTCAGACACATGTACATTATGCTTCCTCCTCTGTTTGTTCGGTTACTTCATCAGCTATTTCATCAGCTGTTTTAATTTCTATTTCAGCTGCTTCAGCTTTTGCTGATTTGTGACCCTTTTCCTTTTTGGCAGGCTTTGCGGGTTTTTCAACAGCAGGTGCCGCAACCGGGGTTTCCAAGTGCAAATCCTTTGTTGATGATGCAAAGCTTTTCTGGGAAACAATTTTTGAAATTATTTTCCCTGTAAGGGTTCTTGTGAAGTAAGCTCCGCCAACAAATTCGTGACCGCATTTTGAGCAGTTGAATATGCCTGCGCTTTTCCTCTTCACAGCAGGGGAACCGCAATTAGGGCATTCTTTTGCCTCTTTTTGCTTGTCCTCTACTTTCAGGAGTTTTTTCCTAATGCCTACTCCATATCTTGAGCCGAAACGGCCTGCGCTTCCGACTTTTTTTGTTTGACCCATACTTTATACCCCTATAGTAACTTTCTTATTTGTTTGCTATTTTTAACAGCAACATCTATTGCCTTATCTATCTCCTCTACGGTAAAAGAACCGCCAAGGCCTTTCTGCATTGCGCTAATATTATCGTCATCCATTACTGCAACGGAGAATCTGGCAGCCATTGCCTTTTCTTCGCTAAGAGTTGGATCTGCAACAATAACATTGCCGATTTTTGCAAAAGTATTGAGAATAGGCTTGTATTTCAGATTAAGCTTTTTGGCGTACTCGCCTTTCACAATTGCACCATCTTCAACTTTTGGAAGCTTTGTCTGTGATAAGGCGGCCATTGCAGCTATTTCTGAAGCGTCAAAGAGGTTCCCATCGTGATTGATTGCGTATGCATCAATGTAGACAACATAGCAAAGTTCTCCTTCAGTTATGCAAAGATCTTTGAAATCTATTGTTTTGCTTTCTCTTATGCCCCTGTCAACTACCCTTGAGAGTTCGATTGAATCCCATGAAGGAGGGCCGAATTCAAACTCAGGGGAAGCCAATGGCAATAATTCAACGCCAACGCTTATGCTTCCTTCATCAGGTGAATCAGGGTAAGGTGTTCCTAGAACAACTTTTACTCCTGCAATAACATCGGTGTTTCCAAGTTTTACTCTAGCGGATCCCTCAGCATTTTTGCTTATTTCAGGGGTTATTTCCACTTTTCTCATTTCGTCGACTTTTCTGCCGTCGCTTCTTTTTCCTTCTTTCAAATCGGCAACGATTTTGTCAACTCTTAAATCCCAGAGTTCTGTCATCATTTTTTGTCATCTCCTTTCACGTTCTCGTACCTTGCCTTGAGTGCCGCTTTCTGTATTTCGTGCACTTTCAATGAGGCATCAATTCCCATTTTCATTGCCTGTTGCCACTCTTTCTTAGAGAGTATTCCGTCAAGCTGCATCAGGACAACCTCTTTTGTGTTCGAAATTATTGCGAGCGGAATATCAACTGCATCAGGTGCATCCTCTTCGGTTTTGTCAAGGTCGACGATTATTTTTCCACCTGCCTTTCCGACTCCTGTTCCACAGACAAGTCCGCGCATTGGTATTCCAGCGTCAGCCAAAGCAACCGATGCTGCGCACAATCCTGCTATCCTTGAACCTGCGTTTGAGTCGAAGAGTTCTACTGTAACATCAATCTGTGTGTTTGGAAATCTTTCAACAAAGATTGACCTTTCAAGTGCCTCTCCACATACTTTTGATATTTCATATTCCCTTCTTCCTGGCCTTGGGTTTTTCCTATCAGGCACAGAAAAGGTTGCCATTCTGTAATTAAATTTCACAACTGCCTTGTAAGGCGATGCCGAGTGCTTTGGCAAACATTCTCTTGGACCGTAAACGGAGGCGAATGCCTTGTTCTGTCCCCATTCGAGATATGCTGAACCATCAGCCTGTGGTATTACCCCGACCTCTATTTTTATAGGTCTAAGGTCTTCAACTTTTCTTCCGTCAACCCTTTTTCCTTTCGAGTCAACATAAACCAATTCATCTTTTTTTCCTGCCATTATTCTTCACCTTCATATTCGTCCATTTCTTCAGTTTCTTCAATATATTCAGCATCATTTTTTTGCTGTTTTACACCCAAAAAATCGCTCATTCTTTGAGTTAAGTTGCTCATGTGAGCTTCGGCGCCTATTTTATCAATTGCTTTTTTCAGCAAATCAGTGTCTCCGCCTTTTGCCCAAATCCAGCCGTTTTTACCGACAATTAAATTAGATTTGGTTCCTGCTTTTAGAACATTAAGCATTGAACAATCCCTGCCAATTACTCTTGGTATTTTTACAGGAGATATTGTCAGTATTTCTCCGCCAAAAAATGTTCTTATGCTTCCAAGATCAACTTCGTTGAGCTCATTTACTTTCAAAACTTTTGCAGAAACAACGCTACCTGGTTTCAGCATTTCCCTGAGCTCTTTTTTTGATATGAAACTAGGATAAAAGCTGTTAATGTCAACAACATATCCCGCAAATTTTTCTGAGCTAATTACTCCTAAAACAAGGTCATTGACCTGTGGTAGGTACTTGCCTTCAAGCGGCACTACCGACGCAAAATTTGATTCATCATCAACCAAACCGATGGAGTCGGAATATATTTTTCCTTCACTTATGTACACGTGAGAACCGAGTTTTTTTCTTTCCTCAGTAACCAGTTCTCCGGGCACCACTAATCTTTTTGCCATTAGTTTTGTCACCTCTTAAATATCCATTAAATTATTTTTTTGATTCCTAAAAAAAAACTCAGTTGTCCAGAATTTTTGTTTCAACATCGCCGTGAGTCAGGTTATTGAGTTCGTTGAAAAGATCCTGCTTTACACCAGCAGGCACTTCCACCATAACCACATAACTCCCGTCGTTAAGCCACTCTTCTTTTTGAATATCATACTTGCGCAGGATTGAAGGTGCTTTTCCTGAAAACTGTGCAGGAACCTTTATTGCAATCTTGAGTTTTTCAAGTGAAATTGGGAGAATTTTTTTAATCTCCTTTAATGCATCCATTACCTGATCATTTACACTCTTACCAATGTCTGCATGGAATTTTATTTCTGTAAGAACATTTTCAATTCTTTGAGCAGGGTGCGGTGTTTTTGTCTGCGGGTTAATTGCATTCCTTGCAAGGAACTGTACAATTTCCTTTCTTTTCTTTTCCGTCATTTCCCTTCTTTGTTCTGTTGTTAATTGCACTTCTCCTTCGGCAATTATTTTTGCAATAATCTTGAATGCATCTGTTGTACCGAAAACTTTTGCAAGCGATTCGGGGTTTTTCTCTTCTCCTTTATGCGCATCCTTGAATACGGTGTCTATTGCAAGAAGATCATCAAAATTAATTTTCAAACCATGTTTCAGATCCATGGCTAAGTAGGGATCGACTAGCATTTCAAATTTTTCTCCAGCATGCTCATACCGAGCAATGACCGCGTCTTCGGTTCTTACCATTTCAAACTATTCCTTTTTGTTGTTAAGCAAACCATTCAATTCTTCCTCAGAAATAGGATTGAATTTTTGGGCAGAATCAATAAATTTAAACTCAAGATTGTGCGCATCGAAAGTTTCCTTTTCATCAAGACCAAGTTTAAGCGCCTTCAAAAGAAGTTTTGATGCAACCTGTTTTGAAAGGTTTTCTTTCCATTCTTTTTCAAAGAACTCCATTGCCTTGTTCTTGTTTTTTCCGATTGCAATTGCATGGTACTCCGCAAGTGCACCTGAAGGTTCTGTTTCAAAAAGCCTTTTACCTGACTTGTCAATGCCGCCGATTATTAGTGAAACGCCAAATGGCCTCATTCCACCATACTGGGTAAAAATCTGATTGACATTGGAAACTTCCTTTACAAGGGTCTCAATCTGGATTGGCTCATCATAGTATGATTTGTTTTCTTGTGCCTTTTGCCTTGCAACACCGATTATGCGCCTTGCATCTCCAACAAGCCCTGCCGATAATCCAAGCACATGGTTATCAATAAGGAAAAGTTTCTCAACCGAAGCAGGAATAAGCAATTTTGAGGTTATTTTCTTGTAAGCGCCGAAAAGAATACCATCATTGTACTTGCATGCAACACCTAAAGTGCCTTGTGAAACGATTTTTGAGGCATATTCAACCTGGTATAGGCGACCATCAGGGCTGAACATTGTTGCCGCCCTATCGTAATTTACTGACTGAGAACCTGGATACAAAAAAAATCAACTCTTTATTTATCTCTTAATTAATACATTACTAAACAGTAAATTATATAAATGCAACTTTATAAGGTGTTAATTGCCAAAAAGAGCCAATTTAAGGCAGTTAAATTTGTTTTTAACGAAGTTTTTTGACTGAACCGGAAACCGAGTCTATTAATGGCATTGTTTTGACACCTGAAACAGAGCTTATGAAAAGCAAACCTGCTTTCACATTTTCAAGTTCTTTAAGCGAACACCTGAGGATGCCTTTGTTTTTCTCAGGATACCATTTTACAAGCCAGAGTTTTTGTTCAGCAATGCCCTTTTCACCGAAAATTCCGCCAAAAACCCGCCAGATTTCCTTTTTCACCGCATTTTCATCCAAATTTGATTCGCAATGCAGGTAAAAGGAAATGTACCTTTTTTTGCCCCTAAGAGTAGGAGGAATTGGCTTCAATGCTTTTTTATGCTCAGCCATTAAATTCACCTAATTTTTCGGATACATTTGCAAGGGAAAGGAGTTCCTTTTCAAGATCAAAAGCAGGCTTTTCAGTGGAAATTATCTGGTTCATTTTTTCAGTGCTTTTTGAACCGTAGCGTTCTTTCAAATAAGCATACCTTTCTGAAAGCAGAACAACTTTATCATGGTTCACACGCTTGTCAGCATACCAAACTATTTTTGCCTCAATTGAAACATTTGCATCAAAATTAAGCACTTCCTCAAGGCCGTGCAGTTTTAAAATTTCTCCGAATACAGGGTAACCAAGAGAAGCCATTACTCTGCCTGCTTCTGCTGCATGCCTGCAGTCATTTTCAATGCAATGCATTTTCATAAAATCATGCATCAAAGCACCTCTGTCCACAACATCCAAATCAACAAATCTTTTTTCCAAAATTTTTTTTGCGAGAAAATTCGCAACACCCCTGACTTTTTGTGTGTGCAATTCAATATTTCTAGGCATACCGTATTTTTTTATAATGGAATTGCATTCATCAATACTTGGAAGCTTCATTTTCCCACCCCGAGAATTTCAATAGCGGATTTTGTTGAGCGTACTGCTGATTCCTTTTTAATGCCAAGCAAAAACGGAACTGAGGCAAGATCTTTTGCCACCCTTAGTTCAAATTCGTTTTCGGCACCTGAAGCAAAGAAAAAAGGAACCTTGGATTTTTCAAGCAGACCCAAACAGAACATGGCATTTTTGAATAATTGCGATTGAAAAAAACCTTTTGAATTCAGAAAATCATTGAAAAGAAAAGCAACAACAACATTGCTTTGTTTCAATAAATTACATGTTGAAAAATCCAAGTAATTTTTTCCTGAACCAAAAGGCTGGAGCAAAATTACATTCCCCTGATTTGCAGCCCATGAATTCATTTCAATTGAACTTCCATCAACTGCAATAAAATCGGCAAGCTTTCGGAATTTCTGCAAAACAGCATTATCTTTTTTTGAAATAAGTTTGCATGAATAAAAATTTGTTTTGAATTTTCTTTTTTTGGAATTAATTTCCCTTAGCTCCTGCTCGGTGAAATCCGCGCAAAGTATTACACAATCATCCTTGAATAAAACAGAATATTTTTCAACAACCGCAGGAGAAGCAAACTTGATTAAATTTAAGTTCATGGTGAAAAATTAGGGTTAAAAGAAGTTAAAAAAACCGCAGGTATAAGAAAATGAACGGCGTTTACTTTGCCGTTCTTTTATTTGCTCTCAAACTAGGACCGTTCTTCTCATGGCCTCTGCCTTTCTTCAAACCGCGACTCTTTGTGCCTGCGCTTGTGAGTGCCCTTTCAGCCCTTTTTGTGTGTTTATTGTAAACAATCCATTTTCTTTCTTTATCAGCTCTTATTGAAGAAGATGCTGTGTCAACAAGGATTATTTCAAAATAAGTGTGTTTTCCGTCCTCTCCAACCCAGTATGAGTTTAGGACTTCGGTATTGGGATATTTTTTGCCTGCTCTTTTTTCAGCCATCTGCTGTCTGTTTTCCCTTCTGGTGAGTTTTGTTACACCCATTCTTTTAGGGCGTCTTCCGCGGACAGGCCTTTTGTGCATACCTGAACCTTTTCTGATTCTTGTAAGTGCAATAACAAAGCCTTCTTTTGCCTTGTAACCAAGAGAGCGTGCCCTTGGAAGATTTGATGGGTCTTCAAGCCTTACAACAGAAGCATTATGCTGTCTCTGTTCCTGAACTTTCTTTCTGAAAAGCTCAGCAAAAGGATAATCCTTGCTTTTGGTCTTTTTGGCTTCGTTCTGAATTGTTTTCTTAATCTGCTTTGTTAAACTCATAAAAATCCACTCAAAAAAATGAGGTTTCTCTATTTAATAGAATTAATTTACTATTAGAGAAGCTATATAAAAGTATCTTTTAAATAGGACCTTGGGCTTATATCCCTAAAATAAAAAGAGGATTTTTAGGTCAGCACCAAAAAGACGAGAAAGCCCATTTGCAAAAAGAAGAGGAGACCCTATTCTGGAAATGCACAGAATAGATCCTCTAAGAACAAAAGCAATAACAAAACTTAATGGCAGAGTTTTGAAAAGAGGAGAACGTGTTTCAGTACCTGAGACAAGGAATGGGGTAGAAGGAACCCATGTTTTTGAATACAGCTCTTCAGCTTCAAATAATTTGAGATCTCTTGGATTCTTTCCAAAAAAGTAATTTTTAATCTTTTCCGAGCAAACTAAACATAATGCAAGAACTGCAATTGAACCGCTGCGAGCGTTGTGGAAAGGAAGCGAAGATTTTCCTAGGCTACGGACCGCACAGATTTTGCAAAGAGCATTTCAACGATTTTTTTGAAAAAAGAGTAAAGCGCACAATAAGACAAAGCAAAATGATTTCCTATGGAGAAAAAATTGCTGTTGGCGTTTCTGGCGGAAAGGACTCAATGGTTACATTACACTTACTAAACAAGCTCCTTGGAAACCAGAATAAAATTGAGGTAATAATGATTGATGAGGGCATCAAAGGCTACAGAGATAAATCAATGCAAGTCGGCATAAAATACTGTAAAGAAAATGGAATACCTTACCATGCTGTTGCTTATGAAAAAGAACTCGGAGTTGACATGGAAGGAGTTTTCAAAAAAATCCAGCAAGATGAAAAGTTAGGAAGTACGTGTGGTTTTTGCGGAGTTTTCAGAAGGCAATTTTTGAATTCAAAGGCGCTTGAAATCAAGGCAGATAAACTTGCAACAGGGCATAACCTTGATGATGAGGTACAAAGCATTGCAATGTCATTATTTGGAAACCAATTAGCAAGAATCGCGGGCCTTGGAGAAATTGCAGGAGTGAAAAAACATGATAAATTTGTTCCGAGAATAAAGCCTCTTTATGAAACCCCTGAAAAGGAAATAATTTCATACGCGGCCTTTAATGGAATAGAACATTACAGTGCGGAGTGCTGCCCATACTCATGGATGGCAAAGCGCAATCACTACAGGAAAATGATTAATGAATTAGAAGAATCTGTTCCTGGAACAAAGTATTCCATTCTTTCAACTTTCAGGGAATTAAAACCGATGCTTGTGCAAAAGGAACTTGAAAAAGAACCGCAGTTCAGTCAATGTGAAAAATGCGGTAGCCCATGCAGGGGAATTGTCTGTAATGTTTGCATCCAGCTTGAAAAGCTTGAGAAAATGCAATCCCAGAAAAAGGTTTCAAAAAGCCTGAAAAAGAAATCGAAGATTACATGCGTTGACACAAAAAATATGTAAAGGATTAAATAGCACAAGAACCAATTCTCATTTATGGCAAAGCACCCAATTAGACAAATTAAAAAACATGGAAAACCAAAACGTTCTCCTGCAAAAAAATCAGAATAGGCAACTATTTCAAAAATGCCTAAAGCTACTGTTTTAAAGCTTTCCAAGGAAAAAATATCCTGTTGATGGGCTAGTGGTCTAGTGGTTATGACGTCACGTTGACATCGTGGAGATCGGAGGTCCGATTCCTCCCTGGCCCATACAACACTTTTTCTAAACTTTGCACCCAAAAAAAATCAGCGGTGAATTGAAATGAAATCTACTCCTGAATTTTGGGACAGAATGTACGAAATGCCTTTGGATGAAATACCTTGGGAAATAAATGATGCGCCAATGCAGTTGAAAAATCTTGTTGAAAAAAGAAAAATAAATGGCATGTGCCTTGACATTGGATGCGGTTCTGGCAACTATTCAATATACCTTGCAAAAAACGGTTTTGATGTTACAGGAATAGATTATTCAAAAAAAGCTATTTCCATTGCAAAGAAAAAGGCAAAGGAAGCAAAGGTCAAAATAAATTTTTTTAACGGAAATATACAAGAATTTTCAAAAAAAACAAAAAAACAATTTTCATTTATACTTGATTACTGCATCCTACACCATGTTCCAAATGAAGAGCTCGGCAAACATGCAAAATGCAGTGCAGAGCTCCTTGAACAAGGCGGAAAAATATTACTTGCGTGTTTTTCAGAAAAAGATAATTTGAAAAGAAAAGCGGATGGCGTTTTCGGAAACAAAATGAATTTCAGGACACGTGAAGAAATTAAAAAAATTTATTCTAAAAATGGCTTTACTGAAAAAGAATATTCTGAATGCTTACTTGGAAAAATAAAACACCATAAAGGGCATTGTTTTTTGTTTGAAAAAAAATAAAATTATCTTATTTCCTGAACCTCAATCATGTTTGAATGCTGTTCTTTCCCTGAAGCCATGTTGCCTGTAAGTATAACCTTGTTCCCTTTCTTCAGCAATTTCTGTTTCATGAGAAGTGAAATTATTTCCCTTGAGGATCTTGGCTCCTTTTTCACGGCAACCGGAACAACGCCAAAGTAAAAGCCGAGCAGATTCATTGTCCTTTTTTTCCACGAAACGCCTATAACAGGAACTTTTGTCCTGAACCTTGAGATCATCTGGCAGGTATAACCTGATTTTGTGAACGCAATTATCCTGTTCACTTTCAGATAATGGCTCAGCCTGTAAATTGTTTTTGTTACAGAATCACTTGTACTTGAACTGAATTTCATGTCCACAAGGTTCGGCACCTTTTCCTCAACAGCCTCACACGCGGAACGCATTTCTTTAACAGATTCTACAGGATATGAGCCGATTGCGGTTTCGCCGGAAAGCATTAAACAGTCGGCTCCGTCAAGAACCGAATTTGCGATGTCCGAAACTTCAGCCCTCGAAGGGTAAGGATTTTTTATCATTGATTCAAGCATCTGGGTAGCTACAATAGAAAATTTACCTTCATTAAGGCATCGCATAATCATCTTTTTCTGCAGCAACGGAATCCTTTCCTTTTTCACCTCAACCCCTAAATCACCGCGGGCAACCATTATGCCGTCAGAAACAGAAAGGATTTCCCTGAAATTTTTCACACCCTCATTCGACTCTATTTTTGAGATTATTATGGGCTCGTCACCAAGGGCCTTTCTCAATGCAAGCACATCAGATGCGGATCTGCAGAAAGAGAGCGCGAAAACATGCAACCCTTTCCCCTTTGCCCATGAAATTATATTTTTGTCCCTCTTTGAAAGGGCAGGAAAACCAAGGCCGACACCCGGCACGTTAACCCCTTTATTGCTTTTGAGCTCGAATGAACCTGAAAAACCAAGCTTCAGTTTGCGGTCTTTTTTCTCAATTACTTTTGCACCGCACCTGCCGTCCTCAAAAAATATTTTTGAACCTACCTTCACATTAGAATAGAAATCCCTGTTGAATGAAAACTCGTCCTTTGCGGAGAAACCGAACCATGCGGTTGTGCCTCTTGAGACTGAAAGCGGATTTTTCAGCACGCATCTCATCTCAGGACCCTTGAGGTCGACCACAACAGGAACATCATTTGATACGGCTTTCACATTTGCCACCATCCTGTTGTACTGCCCAAGGTCACCGTGTGCGGTGTTGAGCCTGAAGGAATTCGTACCATGATTCAGCAACTTTTTCACCATTGCCTTTGATGAACTAGCAGGGCCGAGAGTCGCCATTATTTTAGTGGAATGGAACATAAGTAGAATAATCAATTTTCAGGTATTTAATTGGTTCTATTTCCTGTTTTTTGACTTTTTATCTTCCTTTGGTTCTGGAAGATTAGCTGTGCTTTTCTTTAATGCATCCTGGAACTCAGATAATTGCTGGAGCTTCTCATCAATGGATTTCAAGTAATCGCTTATTGCCTTGTCCCTGTCCATTATATGTTGAGCTAAATCAGTTTTTGTTTTATTGTAATCCTTTATGCTTTTGTTAACCGTATTCACAAACTGTTCCTTGAACAAATCAAGAGATTCCATTGTTGCATTAAGTTTTTCAACATCAAACTTTTTCTTGATGTCATCAACTTCTTTGCTTTTTTCCCTGAGTTTTTTGTCCCATGCATCAAGGTTCTGTGCGAAAATTTCATCAACATCGGCAGCATACTCTTTTCTTAATTCCTCAAGATTGCCCGCCTCTATTTTTGCGACTTTTTTCTTGAACTCGTCAAACGCCTTATCTTCCTGTTTTAATCTGGAATCCATTGCCTTGAAACCCTCACTTAGGCGGGCGTCTATAAATTTATCTATTTCCTTCTGTCTTTCAACAAGGGTTTTTTCAAGCTCTTCAAGCCTGTGCAAAGTAATCTGAATTCCGGTAGGATCAACTTTTCGGGTCATTTCTTCAAGATCGGTTATCTTCTCCTGAACCTTCTGGGTTAATTCCCTTTCCTTGTCAATTGCAAGACGATCAATTTTCTGATTCGCATCCTGTATAAGTCCCTCAGTTATTTTTGATTCAAGCTGAAGCGCCCTGTTTATGCGCTCCTCCATGACACTTCTTTTCTGCTTGGAATCACCCATAAAATCATTGAATTTTGATTCCATCTGAATTATCGAACTGTTTGTTTCGGAAATCATCTGGCTTCTTATTGTATCAAGCTGGGTTGTTTTGTCATCGATTGCCTGAAGCATTTCGGCACTGAATTTTTTTTCCGATAAAACCCTTGTAAGCGTATCCTGCACTTTTGTATAAGCATCCTGAACTTCCCTTGCTTTTGCCTCAACAACCTTGTGAATTTCAGATGACCTTGCCTCAAGATGGGAATCGATTTTGCTCTGATAAAGCGTCCTTTGCGAATCAAGAACTGTCTGGAATTTTTTTGATTCAAGCTGCACCTTTTCTGCGACCTTTAAATCAATTACTGAATTAATATCTGAGCGAATTTTCTGCATTTCAGCAAGCTTTGCATCAACTGTTGCAAGCACTCCTTTTTCCCAGAGCTCCGCAACATCAGTTCCGGATGATTCTCCAATTTCATAAGAAGGATTCTTAACTGGTTTTTTTATCACAGGAGTTTTGAGACTGTTATCCTCAAGCTCATCATAAACCTGACTGTAAATATCATCATCTTTTTCGGTAACAGAAATAGTATTTTTAGGCGGAACTTTTACAGGCGGAATTGAATAAGTTTTTTCTGATTGCCTTTTACCCGAATCATCAGCTTTTGTTTCCGCGAGAATTTCCCTTGCATCTTCTTCAGCAATGCCTACACTTTTCAGGTTTTCAATTATTTCCTTATCAGAAATATTGAGCCTAAGCAGGTTTCTTACCGAATCCTTTAGAATAGTTTTCTTTTCCATGCAAACCAGAGATACTAATGGGAATTTCTATTATA
>Ga0210057_1007503_pt1 | contig 13186 bp, 19 predicted proteins | sample CryGeyCG2114_010_2_FD_183968 | JGI IMG/M metagenome (GOLD analysis project Ga0210057, IMG submission 183968) | Groundwater microbial communities from aquifer - Crystal Geyser CG10_big_fil_rev_8/21/14_0.10 (SPAdes) (version 2) | ecosystem: Environmental > Aquatic > Deep subsurface > Groundwater ... | reverse complement strand
TTGAAAAGGTTCAGGGGTTTACCGACGGACTTGGCATTTCCGAAGACATGATTTTTCTTATGGACAGAAAAGACGACTTCTACAAAACGATCGGTGGATTCTCAATGCCGGAGACTGTTTTTATTGATAAAGACGGCACAGTGGTATTCCATAAGCGCGGACCGATGACCTTTGAAGAAATGAAAGAGCAGATCGAAAAAATGTTAAAATAGCCGTGTATGAATAAATCATCTAAAAACTATATATGGATTATTGTTGTCGTAGTTATCATCGGCGGAAGCATGCTTCTGTTCTCACAACAAAACAATGACACTGCAAGCAATTCTGATTCAAGAAGTAATTTATATCCCGAGCAAGCCATTACTCACGGTCACGGCTTGGCAGTTGATGTAGTAGACCCAAATAAGCTATGGATAGCAACGCACCACGGTCTCCTCTTGCTAGAAAACGAGAAAGACCTTTACCGAGTTGGAAAATCAAAAGACGACTACATGGGTTTTTCGGTTCACCCGACGGACTCTCATGTTTTCTTCACCAGCGGTCACCCGTCTTTTGGTGGTAACCTCGGCTTTCAAAAATCGGAAGACAACGGAGCTACGTGGAAGAAAATATCAAACGGCGCAAACGGCCCGGTTGATTTCCACGCCATGACTGTGAGTTCTGTAAATCCAAATCTCGTTTATGGCTGGTATCAAGGTAGTCTCCAGCGGAGTGAAGATCAGGGCAAAACATGGGAGATCGTAAACCGCGATCTGCTACCAGTATATCTTGTAGCCGATGCGGAAGACGAAAATATTGTCTATGCTGCTACGCTACAAGGGCAGGGTGTTATGGTAAGTAACGACAAAGGCGCGAGCTGGGTATCACTGTCGCCGGAGTTGGAGGCCGGTGCCGTTTCAGTCATTGCAGTACATCCCAAAAATTCAAACATTTTAATGACATTTTCCGAACGTCTGGGGGGATTAGGCAAGAGTACCGACGGCGGTAAAACTTTTAATAAAATGGACGAGGATTTTAATGGCGAAACTATCCTTCATATAGCATTCGACAAGAATAGCTCCGGTGTAATGTATGCACTTACTCATCAGAACGCTCTCTACAAAAGCAGTGATACCGGCGAGACGTGGAATAAAGTTCGTTAATTATGAAAAACCTTATTAAAAAATTACTTACAAGATTAGCACCCATTTTGGGTGCGGGAGCAATCGGGGCATGTCCGCTCTGCTGGTTGGGTTCGGCATCGCTTCTTACCTATCTGGGATTAGGAGCACTCATCCCGGCGTGGCGGTTGCTTGCGTTCGGATTAATTGCTCTCGGCGCAGTTGGTTTTATTTTTGATTACAGGTCTCATAAAAATCCACGGCCATTGGTGATCCTCTCTCTTGGAGCTGTTCTTCTGTATGTCGGGCGATATTTATTCGCAAGCACGTGGGGGGCGTGGCAGATTTGGGTACCGGGAGCGTTACTTATAGTTGCGGCGGTTATATACAATAAACGGCTCTTTAGAAAACAAGAAACTTCCCAGCATGTCTGCTCTGAGTGCGGACTTGCCTACAAAGAAGAGGAGTGGATGAAAAAATGCGAGGCATGGTGCAAGGAGCATAAGAGCTGTAACTTAGACATCATCAGCCACGCTATAGAAAAATAATATTTTATATGGAAAACAGTCATCCCAAAATACCAATATTCGAATATGATCACATCACCGATGGTATCTATATCGGCACCAATCAATGCTGTCAGGTTCATTTTGATGAGAAACTAAAGCAGGAAGGTATTACTGCTGATATATCTCTTGAAGAAGACAGGCTTGATGCACCGTTCGGCGTGGATTTTTATACCTGGATTCCGGTTAAAGATCATGAGGTACCCAAGCGTGACCAGTTAGAATTCGGGGTTTCAATACTTGAAAAACTGGTGGAAATGGGCAAAAAGGTCTATGTACACTGCAAGAACGGACACGGAAGAGCGCCCACACTTGTCGCATCTTACCTTATCCGCAAGGGGAAAAACGCCGAAGAAGCCGAGGCATTCATTAAATCCAAGCGTCCTTCAATGCACCTTGATGATATACAAAGAGAGGCACTTCAGGAGTTTGTGAAATCTAATCAAGAATAATATGGAAATCGGATTTATATTTATCATATCAACATTTTTTGCGGGGATCCTGACATTCCTCGCGCCCTGCACCTTACCACTCGTACCGGCATACCTCGGCTTCATCAGCGGTGTTGATCAGGATGCGCTTAAAAATCCGGAAACCGCCAGAGGAGCTCGTCGTAAAATTTTCCTGAACGGCCTCGCATTCATTGTTGGCTTTTCTTTAGTGTTTATCGCATTCGGTGTTCTTGCTGGTATCGCCGGGCAGGCGCTTGCGCCATACCGTATCTGGATGGCTCGCATCGGCGGTATTTTGGTAATACTCTTCGGACTTTTTATGCTGGGATTTTTTAAACTCCCATTTTTCCAAAGCGACAAGCGAATACCAATTCCTAAATGTCTGACTTTAGGTAGGCCTTCGTCCTCTCTTTTTATCGGCGGCACATTTGCGCTGGGCTGGACTCCCTGCGTGGGACCGATTTTGGGCTCTGTTCTTCTCTTGGCCGGAACATCTGCAACTGCGGTACAAGGCGGATTTCTCCTCGCTGTTTTTTCTCTCGGACTCGCCATTCCGTTTCTTATTATCGCACTTCTATTTTCTCGAGCCACAAGATATATCGATTCTATTTCTAAATATCTGAAATGGGTTTCCATCATCGGCGGAATATTCCTCATACTTCTCGGAGCCTTGCTTGTAACCGACAACTTCGGCTTAACAATTCAGTATGGATATGAACTGTTTGATTTCATCAATTATGAAGGACTACTAGATTACCTATAATTCTAAAATCATTTTGAAAAATACGAGTGAAAAAATAGTCACTATTGTTTGGCGGATTACTTGTGAATAAATCCCTATTGTCTTTTTTATTCTGATTTGTTATCATTTGAATATACGTGCAAACGAGAGATATTCAAGAAATTAGAAAAGAACTGAATGATAAGAAAGCAATTCTTCGTTGTGCTGAGGAATTTAACATGGTGGGCGACCCAACGCGGCTCAAGATTTGCTATCTTTTGTGTCGGCACAAGGAGCTCGCGGTGGGTGAAATTTCAGAAATTATCGGTGTTTCCATTTCTGCTGTTTCCCATACGCTCAAAAAGCTGGAAAAAGTGGGAATGGTTGAAAAACGCCGAGAATTCCGAACGGTATATTACAAATTAGCTCAAACACCCTTCTCCCATATGTTAAGGGGTCGCTTGGAAGTATAATTTTTATGAGCAATACAATAAAACAACCCCCAAAGAAAGGACTTTACGCATCAATAGCGGGTGTAGTTTTAATCGCACTTTGTTGCTTTACCCCTTTGTTAGTAATTACTTTAGGAGTAGTTGGTTTTAGTGTCTTTACTCCCTACCTTGACTACGTTTTATTTCCAGCTCTAGCAGTAATGATTGCTGTCGCGTGGTGGTCATTTTCAAAATATAAAAAGGATTGTAAGGCGTGCAATAGTAACAATAACTTATCTTAAAACTATGAATAATTTTGATTTGATCATTATAGGTGGAGGAGCGGGCGCGTTTGCGGCCGGTATTAAAGCTAACGAATTGAAGAAGAAAACATTAATCATCAATGGTGGGCTACCTGCCGGGGGTACCTGTGTGAATGTCGGCTGTGTGCCGTCTAAAATACTCGTCCATGCCGGTGAAGTTATTCATCAAGCGAAACAGCACGGTATTCCGGGAATTGAAATTGAGGTTAAAAATGTTGACTTCAAAAAGATTATTGAACATGAGCTCGGAATGGTAGAAATGTTTCGTAACGAGAAGTATCAAAAGGTTTTAAAAAATCTGGAGCAAGTAACTTTTATGGAAGGAAGAGCATTCTTTTCTGGAGAAAAAGAAGTGACGGTCGGTGCTGAAAAATATACGGCTGAAAAGTTCGTTATCGCCACCGGCTCAACCGCCAATGTGCCGCCGATAGAGGGTATAAACGAAGTTGGCTATGTTACCCACATTGGAGCTTTGGCTCTCAAAGAACAACCAAAAGAAATGCTCGTTATCGGCGCGGGACCAGTCGGTCTGGAGTTGGCGCAAGTGTATGCTCGTTTTGGCACCAAGGTTACCATCCTTCAACATCGTGAGCGCATTTTTCCCCATGGCGAACAGGACTTGATTGCCGGCCTTCATGCAGTGCTTGAAAATGAAGGAATTACCATACATACAAAAGCAGACGCGCAAAAAGTGGAAATGAAAGACGGAAAGAAAATGCTTTCTTTTACCGTAAACGGAGCAGGGCAAACTATTGCCGTGGACGAAATATTACTCGCTACTGGCAAGACCGCCAATACCGATGATTTGAATCTTGGGGCTGTTGGCGTGGCGACCAACAAACAAAAGGCGATTATTGTTGATGAATATTTTGCAACAAATATACCATATATCTTTGCGGTTGGTGATGTAACGAGTTTACCAATGCGACTAGAAACTACGGCGGGACACGAAGGAACAATGGTGGCTGAAAACATATTTGAAGGGAAACGAAACAAAATTGACTACAGCACGGTGCCTTACGCCATATTTACCGACCCGGGATACGCCAGTGTTGGTCTAACAGAAGAGGCACAAATGAAGCGCGACAATGTATGCGCGTGTCGTACCGTGCCATTCACGCTTATCCCAAAGGCGGGAATCATCGGACGGACTGAAGGGATGATTAAAATGGGAGTTGACCCAAAAACCGGAGTGATTGTCGGTGTGCATATTTTGGCGCCTAATGCTGCCGATTTAATAGCCGAGGCCATGGTACTGATAAAAAACAAAAACACTATAGATGATGTGCTTAATTCGCTCCCAGTGTTCCCTACACTTTCTGAAGCGATAAAGTATGTGGCGCTGTCTTTTAAAAAAGACTTATCACAATTAAGTTGTTGTATCTAAAAATATGAACCGCGTATTAAGCATTTTGTGGTTCGGTATCCGTGAGCCACTCAAGAAAACGAATTATGTCTATCTTTTTCTCGCCTCTTTTTTCATTTTCTTTGCCCTTTTTGTCTTTATTCCTGTGCGGACTGTGCTGGGCAATACCTTAGCAATCCAGCTTGAGATTTTCACCACCCGCGATTATGCGGTGCTTGTTCTTTTATCATCTCTTTCCTCGCTTTTCATAACAATGCAGGTGTATGTTATGCGTCAGAAACGAAAAATCGGAGGCGTGGGCACGACAACAGCCGGTGGGGTTGGCGCTTTGTTTGCGGGAATCGCTGGCACGGCGTTTTGCGCTTCGTGTCTTGCGCCACTTTTCGCTATTTTTGGAATAGGATTCGGCGGTGTGATTTTTGTACTTGAGTATCGTTTTTATTTTGTCGCCGGCATAACGCTCCTTATGCTCATTGCCATATACTTAACGGCTCGAAAGATAAATAAGGTGTGCAATTCATGTTAAATTAAACCCATGACATCCAAAATCCGCAATAGCTTAATCATTTTTTCTTTTCTTCTCCTCTCAATTACCATCATTGGTATTTTTTGGCTGGTTACCACGCCGGGGGCGCAAGCCGGACTTATTTTCGCCTACGCGGCCGGTCTCTCCATGATTTTCTTACCCTGCACTTTGCCTTTGGTATTTGTCATCGTGCCTTTGGCTATGAAGCAGTCGCCACTCAAAGGCCTTACGATGGCAATACTTTTCGGATTAGGACTTGCCATTACGCTCTCCGTCTATGGCGCGGCCGTTGCCTGGGTTGGGAATTATATCGGCATGAATAGTTTAATTCGCTGGATGTTCGGTATTGCTGGAGCGATGGCACTTGTATTTGGACTTTCTGAATTAAAGCTCATCGTTTTCCGTCTGCCTTTTATGGCAAAAGTGCTGCCGACGCGCTTGCAAAAAGGTGGCGATTACTCAAAATCGTTTTTCATGGGCCTTTTCTTGGGCAATGCCGGCGTGGGCTGTCCCAATCCCGCTTTCTATGTACTGCTCACCTATATCGCGACTGTGGGAACAGTAAGTGACGGGGTTCTTTTGGGAGTGGTGCATGGACTGGGAAGAGCCACGCCACTTATCTTCCTCGTCATCCTTGCCATTCTTGGTATCAATACCTTGAATTGGGTCAGCCACTCGCAGGAAAAAATTGAACGAGTTATGGCGTGGGGACTGGTCGGCATCGGCGCGTATCTTTTTCAATATCTGCCGTTTAAGATGGCGTTTTGGGAGGGCTCAATCTTTCATGTTGCCTGGAACAACATCGTGAGCAAGACCCTGCCAAGCATAGCAGAAAGCGAGAGAATTGAAGAACTGCTGAACATTCAAGGAGGCACTGCAACCATTTTGCCGTGGGTGTTTATCGGTATTGTGGTCGGAGCGGTAATTATTTGGGACGCGCTTGTTCAGCACAAGAAATTATTACCCCGAACCATCGCCTCCGGCGAGCTACGGGGCAGGCAAAATCAAGTTATACAATGAATATAATGTTTTCAATAATTCAAATTGCATATGCCCATGAAGAGGGGGCAACTACCGTAACTGTTGACAACACTCTCGGTCCCATTTTAGCATTGACCATTATTATTTTGGCCATAGTCGTAGCCAAGCGCATTAAAAAGATTAATAAAGAAAATCATTATGAACAAAAAAATTAAAATGACCCTCGTTACCCGCGAAGGGTGCGTGCATTGCGCGCAGACGAAAGAGTTATTGAAAAAGATACAGCCCGAATATCCCGAGCTTGTCGTGGAAGAAATAGATATGACGACGCCCCAAGGACAAGAACTCATCAGCAAATACGGAATAATGTCGAGTCCCGGGATTATCATTAACGGCGAGCTGTTTTCTATGGGCGGGACTACGGAGAAAGAACTGGGGGAAAAACTTGCTGCCGTCCGTCCGCAGGCACGACAACAGCAATAATCATAACCATGACAAAAGCATCTAAAAAATATGTTTGGATTCTGGTTGCTCTTGTGGTGGCTGGCGGGATAATTTTTCTGGCGCGACAGGACCCCGAAGGAGTGCAAGCACCCTACGGGGCAGGCAACAACGGCTCTGCTTCTCCTCAAAGTAATCTTATTCCCGAACAATCAATATCCCACGGCCACGGATTAGCCGTTGATGTGGCAGACCCGAACAAATTATGGATAGCCACGCACTACGGTCTTCTTATGCTTGAAAATGAGAAAGACCTCTACCGAGTTGGAAAATCGAGAGATGACTACATGGGTTTTTCGGTTCATCCGACCGACCCAAGTATCTTTTTCACGAGCGGCCATCCGGCTCGCGGTGGCAATCTTGGCTTCCAAAGGTCGGATGACGGCGGGGCGACCTGGAAGAAAATATCAAACGGCGCAAATGGCCCGGCTGACTTCCATGCGATGGCAGTCAGTCCGGTAAATCCAAACCTTATCTATGGTTGGTACGCAGGAAACCTAGAGCGGAGCGAGGACCAAGGTGTCAGTTGGGAAATCGTAAATCGAGAGATTGCAGCCGTGTATCTTTCCGCAGATTCGGAAAACGAAAGCAAACTTTATGCCGCCACTCCTCGCGGTCAAGGTGTGATGGTTTCAGAAGACAAAGGAGAAACATGGCAGGCGCTATCGCCTGCGTTAGAAGGCGGTGCCGTGTCAGTAGTGGCGGTACATCCTCAAAATGCAAAAATCCTTTTGGTGTTCAGCGAAAGATTGGGCGGACTTGGGAAAAGTAACGACGGCGGCCAAACGTGGACGCGGGTCAATGAAAGTTTTGGTGGCGAGGCCGTGCTTCACATCGCATTTAGCAAGATTGACACAAACATCGTCTATACGCTCACTCACGAAAACAAACTATTCAAAAGTAGCGATGCGGGCGATACGTGGGTTCAAATTCGCTAATCAGCTTTATGGAAAATCATATGCAAGCTTTTTTCAAAAAAATATTTACCATGTCGGCTCCGATATTAGGCGCGGGAGCAATAGGCGCATGTCCGCTTTGTTGGATTGGTTCAGCTTCGCTCTTAACCTACTTGGGTCTAGGAGCACTCATACCAGCATGGCGCTGGTTTGCTTTTGGACTCATTGGTCTTGGTGCAGTAGGTTTTATATTGGATTATCGAGCTCATAAAAATCCGAAACCACTCATACTCCTTACGCTAGGCGCAATCCTTCTTTATGTGGGACGGTATGTGTTTGCGAGCACATGGGGCGCGTGGCAGATTTGGGGACCGGGTGCGCTCTTAATCATCGTGGCAGTCGTGTACAACAGGCGACTTTTCAGAAAACCGACGGCGCAAGAGCAAGAGGAGAACAAAAGCTAAGATAACGTACAACACGCCATGACAATCATAAAGGAATCGATCAAACAACTCAATTTCTTCAAAGGGATGACGGAGTCGACACTCGAGGCTATTTCTCGCGTTTGCGCTTCGTGCACTTTCGGTAAACAGGAGATTATCTATTTGCGCGGCGACTCGGACGGCCGTGTCTTTCTGGTGCTCAAAGGCGAAGTTGAGCTCTTTATGGGAGGCAGAGGAGCGCGTATTGTGATTCAGACATTTCGGGAAGGAGATTTTTTCGGCGACCTCTCTTTTGTCAATCATCCGACCCCTTTTCCCCAGGAAGAATATGCGCAAGCATCCAAAGAAACGGAGGTATGTGTTTTGGTAAAGAGCGACATGTTGCGGCTCCTTGAGACCAACCCGCTTTTTACCATGGCGCTCCTTCTTAATCTGCGCGACCGTCTGCACCACGCCGAGAGCAAGATTAAAGACCTGGCTATTTCCGAAGCACCAACGCGGCTACTCAACGAACTCATCCGTTATGCCTCATCAAACGGAAAAGAGGAGAGAGGTTTCTATCATATTGGTAGCCGACTGACGCATCAGCATCTGGCTGATCTTTCAGGTTTGGCTCGGGAGACCGTAACCAAAACCCTCGCTCTGCTTTTTGAGAAAGAATTCATCTCCCTCACTCCGCTTAAAATCATTAGTCTCAATATCCAAAAAATTACAAAAGACTGCGCCGGTTGTATTGACATCACCTCCATGCAAAATACCTAGCCATTCTGTGGTATAACTGTCTCGTTGTGACCCAGATTACGGCAAAGCACCATTGCTTGTTTTATGGTATAATTATGCTTATACCAGACACTTACAAAGTTGGAGAACAAATATCTATTAGCGGTTGGTATGTTTGCGTGCCGTGTGGATATAAACAGCATTTGAACGAAGGCGATGTTTTTCCTTCCTGTATCAATTGTATGCGCGTCAGCCGGCCCGTGAGCGAGAGCGAATTTCTTGAAGCGGCGGTACTCGGCGAGGAAGTAGACGAGTTTGATGAAGGATCGGTCGCCCCTAATCTGGAACTCTGGGAGCTCAAACGCAAAGACCACAACAAAGAAGAGAAATTGTGAGCCAGGTTACAGAAGTAAAAAACAGCTTAGTATACACTCCACTTATTATTGATAACGAGAAGAAAAAAATTATATGAAAAAAGTAACTATTTACACCACCCCGACTTGTGTTTATTGCAAAATGACCAAGGCCTTCTTCAAAGAGCACAATGTCTCCTACGAAGAGCGAAACGTTGCCGAAGACGCCGACGCGCGGCGGGAGATGATTGAGAAGAGTGGTCAGATGGGTGTGCCTGTCGTTGATATTGACGGCGACTTAAGTGTCGGTTTTGACCAAAACAAACTCTTGAAGTTAATTGGCGCGTAAAAAGAACCAGATTCACATTATCAGTAAAGTTACTAATCAATATCAATATGAAAACACAAAAAGTCACATTCATTTCCAAAGAGGCACTCTTTGAGATGATAGAGAATAAAGAGCCGTTTAAGCTCGTAGAAGTACTGGCAAAGGAGGACTATGCGGGAGGGCATCTGCCTGGCGCAATCAGTATCCCGGTGAGTGAGCTGGAGACAGCGTCGCCGAGCGTTCTTCCCGATAAAAACGAACGCATTGTGGTATATTGCGCGAGTTTCCTCTGTAGCGCTTCTACGGGCGCCGCGCGCACACTTCAATCGCACGGGTATACGAATGTGCTTGATTACAAGGGAGGCAAACAGGACTGGAATACGGCGGGGTTGCCACTTATGCGAACATAATTCACTATAATGTACGACCTAATTATCATCGGTTCTGGCGCGGCAGGTTTCGGTGCGGCGATTTACGCCGGACGATACCGCATGAAGGTTCTTGTTATTGGCAAGGAGTTCGGTGGCGAGACCGCCAAAGCGGGCATGATTGAGAACTATCCCGGATTCCAATCCATTGACGGCTTTGAACTGATGGACGCGATGAAGCGGCAGGTGACGGCGCTTCATACCGAACTCATTGATGCGGAGGTAACCGGCATAGGTAAGGATGAACACTGTTTTCAAGTTGCGGTCGGCGAAAAGGCATACAGCGCGCACGGCATCATCTTTGCTACCGGTGCGGAGCGCCGCCGTTTGGGACTTCCGAACGAAAAAGAACTTACGGGAAGAGGCGTGCATTACTGCGTTACCTGCGACGGTCCAGTCTATACCGACAAGACCATCGCGCTCGTCGGCGGGGGAGACGCTTCGGTAAAGGGCGCGGTGCTTGCGGCGGAGTATGTCACGAAAGTGTTTCTTATCGTCCGTGGCAAAGAGGTCATGGCGGAACCGATTAATCTGGAACGGCTGAAAAAGCTCGGGGATAAAATTGAACTGCTCTTGGAAACGGAGGTGAAAGAAATTATCGGCACAACGAGACTTGAAAAGATAATTCTTTCACGAGAATTGAAAGGGTCTCCCGAACTGATTGTTGACGGGTTGTTCGTAGAGGTTGGAGCGATACCAAATGTCGGGCTCGCGAAATCTCTCGGCGTGGCGCTCGATGAGCGCGGCTATATCAAAGTGGACAACATGATGCAGACGAACATTGACGGCGTGTTTGCAACGGGCGATGCGGTCAATCATTTCGGTTCATTCAAGCAAGACATTACGGCAGCAGCAACTGGTGCCGTCGCCGCCACCTCCGCATACAATGACCGCAAAATACACGGCGAACTGTGCGAGTACCATCTTCGTCCCGCGGTAGCGAACAAGGCCAAATCCGATAAGTAAAACATGTTATGAAAAATGTACACGATAAATTTGGGCCGGAATATGTCGTAGATATCTACGACCCAATACTCGGCATGCGCGGATTCCTCGTGGTTGACAATACCGCGTTGGGAGCGGGCAAAGGTGGCATCCGCATGACACCGAATGTCACGGAAGAAGAAGTGCGTCGCCTGGCTCGTGCAATGACTTGGAAGAACGCCCTAGCGGGAATTCCGTTTGGTGGCGCAAAGAGTGGCATTATCTGGCCGGGCGGTTCGCTTGAATTGAAAAAGCAATTTGTGCAAAGTTTTGCGCGCTCCATAAAGCTTTTCACACCGAGAAAATATATTGGGGGACCGGATGTCAATAGCGGAGAGCGAGAAATGCAATGGTTTGTGGAGGCAACCGCTAATTGGCGTTCCGTTACTGGCAAGCCTGCGGCTCTCTGCATGAAATCGTTCGGGAAGACAGGTGAAAAGTGTGGCATTCCGCACGAGTTCGGCAGTACTGGATTTGGAGTGGCGCATGCTACCAGAGTTGCCGCCGAGTTCGCCGGCATTGCTCTCAAGGGCGCGCGAGTCGCCATTCACGGATTCGGCAATGTCGGCACTTTTGCGTACACGGCGCTTACCGAGATGGGCGCGCGCGTTATTGCGCTTGCGGACAGCACTGGCGCACTTTATGCCGAAGACGGTTTTAACCATAATCAACTGAAGACGCTTATTGCCGCGCGCGGAAAGCTCTCCGAATATAAGGATGCGAAGCGCGTGTCGGAAAAAGAGTTTTGGAACACGGTGACTGACATACTCATTCCCGCATCCGTTACTGATGTGATTAATGAGTCAAACTATAGAGGCATCAAGACAAAAATCATTGTTGAGGCAGGCAATATCCCCATGCGCGAACCCATAGAGGAGTTGCTGTGGCGGAAAGGAATAGTCATTGTGCCCGACATTGTCGCGAACGCAGGAGGAGTCATTTCATCATACGCAGAATATCGTGGCTATAATCCAAAAAAGATGTTTGCGATGGTGGAGCGGAAAATCACCGCGAGCGTAAAGCAAGTGCTGGACGCGAGCCGAGAAACGAAGCGCAATCCGCGCGCGGTAGCCATATCGCTTGCGGAAGAGAGAGTAACAGCGGCGATGCGCAAAAAGTCGAGCACATTATCAAAATAAGTTAAGGATATCGTATATGCAAAAAAAACTTCTTATTGTGCTTCTTGCGGGTGCAAATGGTCATGAAAATATGGCGCGCGCGCTTCATGCGCTTCTCTACGCTTTACAGGCAAAAGCAAAGGATATGATAGTAGAACTGATTTTTGACGGCGCTGGCACCGAATGGGCGGCAAAGCTCCCCAAAGATGAACATTTACAAAAAATTTACCAACAACTGTTTGATGGGGGTGTAATAAAAGGTGTATGCGCTTTTTGTTCTACCGCTTTTCATGTCGAAGAAGAATTGAAGACGATAGGAAGCACATTCCTTGACGAAGATAATGGTCATCCAAACATCGGTGCGCGTATCGCCGACGGATGGGAAGTCCTTATTATTTAACTATAAAGCCATGCTTATAGATTTTTACGGGAAAGAGTGTCCGCACTGCGTTGTAATGATGCCTCTTGTAGAGCGTCTTGAAAGAGAAGCCGGTTTGAAAGTTGAAAAGTACGAGGTGTGGCACAACGAGGAAAATGCAAAAAAGATGGAAGAATACGACAAGGGCCGGTGCGGTGGCGTTCCGTTTTTCATCAATACGGAGACTGACGCCGTTATATGTGGCGAGTCCACTTATGAAAAATTAAAGAATTGGGCAGGCGTAAAATAAGGTCGAACTGTCTAAAGAAAATTATTAACTAATTAACCAAAAAAAATTATGCAAAATATGAAATCAATGATGATGCCCATGCTTGTTCTTTTGATTCTGATTATTTCTGCCCTCTCCTTTGCGTGGCAAGGAGTCAGTCTTCAAAATCAAGTGAGAGTAGAAGAGCCGAAATTCCACGCGCTCCAACAAGAGTATTTCACTCTTTCTAAAGTAGAGCGTGAGGCGGCAGTAACCGGTTCGGAGCTTAATCAAAAACTTGTCCAAATTCAAAATTATCCATC
>Ga0210057_1007502_pt1 | contig 13189 bp, 12 predicted proteins | sample CryGeyCG2114_010_2_FD_183968 | JGI IMG/M metagenome (GOLD analysis project Ga0210057, IMG submission 183968) | Groundwater microbial communities from aquifer - Crystal Geyser CG10_big_fil_rev_8/21/14_0.10 (SPAdes) (version 2) | ecosystem: Environmental > Aquatic > Deep subsurface > Groundwater ... | reverse complement strand
TATTAGAAAAAATAAAAAATCATACTCCTGATTTTATTCGCAAAATTGTTAATAAAGCTCCTGCCTCTACTCATAATATGACCTGGTATGAATGGGGTGATAGCAATAGTAAAGATGTGATTGTTTGTGTTCACGGCATGACAAGAAACGGCCGTGATTTTGATTTTCTTGCTCAGGCTTTGGCAGAGCGTGGATGTCGTGTTATTTGCCCGGATATAGCAGGACGAGGAAAAAGTGAGTGGCTGAGCAATCCGGTTTTATATGGCTATCCACTTTACGTGCGAGATATAATTTCATTATTGCATCACCTGAATTTGTCCAAAGTAAAATGGGTGGGAACGTCAATGGGCGGATTGATAGGAATGATGATAGCTGCATCCATGCCTAATCTAATAACTAAAATGGTTTTAAATGATATTGGTCCATTCATTCCTAAAGAATCTCTGGAGCGTATAGGTTCTTATGTTGGAAAGAATAATAGTTTTCCAAATAAAGAGCAGGCTGAGGAATATTTAAAAACAATAATGAGTAGTTTTGGCCTTAAGGAAGTTTCGCATTGGGAGCATGTAATGGAACATACATTCGTGCGTGGAGCAGGCGGCTCTTATGTTTTTGCCTATGATCCGGCGATTGGGCATGCATTTTGGAATAACAGGGGAAAACAGAGAAAGTTGCAGGATGTTGATTTGTGGCCGATGTGGAAAACAATTCATTGCCCGATTATGATTTTACGTGGTGCAGATTCTGATTTGCTCACAAAAGAGATTGCAGAGAAGATGAAAGAAGCAAAAAATGTTGAAGATCTTGTCGAAATTCCAAAAGTTGGCCATGCGCCTATGCTTATGGATTATGATCAGATAGAAGTTGTTAGAAATTGGCTGTTAAAGAAGTAAGAAAAAATTCTATCTGAAAGTTAGCTCCCATCCATTGCCAATATCAAGAATTAGTTTGTCAGCATTGCCGGAAATATTATTTATCTCAGGGCGGAAATTCAAGGATTCACCGGGTTCTAAATCTCTTTTTACAGGCTCCAAAACAAGTTTTCCCATAACTCGTCCACCTTTAGAAAGCAAAGTTGCTTGGATATCTGGGATGTGTCGCAGTTCCTCGCCATTATTAATTATCTTTCCATCAATACGAAACTGGAAGCGGTTATTTTCTATTTTCTTTTCAACTGAAAAATCACTAAAAATGAGACCATCGGTTTTTTGCATTCCAAGAATGTTAGCAAAGGATGGAATGATTTCTGGGTTAGCAAGCAATCCACTTATAATTGCCAGAATTAACAGAACCAGGAAGGTAGCCTTCGTGCCTACGCCGGCAACTACTTTTTGGCTTATAGCAGGAAGATTGGAATATTCCTTAATTTCTTCTACTTCTACGGGAGGTGGCTCTATTACCGAAGTGTCGGCAAGTTCCTCAAGAGGGTCCTGATGCCAGGAATAGCCACAGCGCGTGCATTTGACCTTTCTGCCTTCCTCGCCAATCATTTCTGGCCTTAAGGCATATTGAGTTCTGCATTCTCCACACGTGATAATCATAACAACTGCCGGTTATAACAGGAACATTTTGATATCATTTGGCAGTATTATAGTGTTCAATAAATTATCGACAATGTATATTTTATTTTTTGCTAATTATTGGCCAGGCAAGCAGGTACAAAAAATATTAATCCAATATAAAGGCTCGTTTAAAACAAATTAAGACGAACAACATCATGGCTAGATTTTTAAAATTAGTTATTACAATCACTACAAGTTTTTTTGTTATATGGTTGGGAGGTTTTCTGTGGTTCCTAACTGAAATTCCGCGTGAAAATACAGAGATTCCAGACAAAGAAGTAGATGCAATAATAGTCCTGACGGGTGGAAGTAACCGAGTTTCTGAGGGAGTGAAATTGTTGGAGCAGAACCATGCAAGAAAAATGTTCGTTTCCGGAGTTGGAAAAGGGGCAACCGTAGAAGAGGTGTTAAGGGAGAATAATTATGACCAGGAATTTATTAAAAAAATTCGGAGTCGCATAGAACTTGGGCATAAAGCAGATGATACAACTGGCAATGCATCAGAGACACTGGAATGGATGGAAGCATATGGATATGGCAGCATGATATTGGTTACTTCAAATTATCATATACCAAGGAGTTTGTTGGAGTTAAAGACCAGAATGCCAGATAGAGAAATTATTCCTTACCCCGTTTTTCCTGGGACAGTTAGAATTGAAAAATGGTGGGAATTTCCCGGCTCGCGCGAACTTATTTTATCAGAATATAACAAATTCCTGGTCACCAGTATTAAGAATCATATGGCAAAAAGATGATAGTTTTCTTTCGCTCCCTATTATTTAACATTTTCTTTTATTTTTGGACCGCTTTAGTGATGGTGGAGTTTTTGCCGTTGATATTTTTTCCACCTGTTGTAGTGATAAATGCCGGCAGGCTATGGGCAAGGGGCATTGTATTTGCCGCTAAAATAATATGCGGAATAAAATGGCAGGTGAAGGGTGCAGAAAATATACCCGAAGGTGCGGCTGTAATTGCTTCCAAGCACCAATCTGCTTGGGAAACTATTGTGTTTTACATTTTATGCAGCATGCCTGTTTATATACTAAAAAAAGAGCTGCAATATATACCTGTCTTTGGCTGGTATATAAAAGCTATAAGAGCCATAGCAGTTAACCGTTCCGGTGGAGCAGCAGCTTTAAGAAAAATGGTAAAACAAGTGCAGGAAAGGCGGAAAGAAGGTCGGCAGATTATTGTCTTCCCGGAAGGAACTCGTGTTTCGCCTGGCAAAAAAAGGAAGTATCAGGCAGGAATTGCTGCGATTTATGCCCATACCAATATGCCAGTTATTCCAGTTGCACTCAACTCTGGCAAATGCTGGCCAAAAAATAGCTTCATGAAATATCCTGGAACGATAACTTTTGAGATTCTGCGTCCGATAGAACCTGGCATGCCAAAAAAAGAATTCATGAAACAGCTGGAAGATAAAATAGAAACTGCTAGTGATAGTTTATAGTCTCTATAGTGCTTTTCATTTTATCTTACGCGTCGTTATCCTTCGGACTAGTAAAATTCACGTAGTAAGGCTACGCTGGAATTTTACTTGCCTCGGCTGCCTGGCGTAAAATAAAAGCAAAAGCACTATAACTACAATTTTAAATATCCAGATTTACAACATTCAGGGCATTTTTCTGGATAAAGTCTCTTCTTGGTTCAACCACATCGCCCATTAAGGTGCTGAATATTTCATCAGCATTTTCCGCGCGTTCTACTTTGACCTGCAGCAATGTTCTGGAATCTGGGTTCATGGTGGTATCCCAAAGTTGCTCGGCATTCATCTCGCCAAGACCTTTAAAACGACTTATTGCTGCGCCCTTCTTTCCTGCTTCCATAATTATTTCTATAAGGCTGGAAGGAGTTTCTGCTTCAAAAACTTCACCTTTGCGTTCGAATTTTACTGTTCCTTTAAAATAGGCTTCTATTTCTTTAGCGAGTGAAGAAAGTTTTTCTGATTCTTTGCCTTGCATAACAGCTTCAGGAAGGATGGCCTTTTCTTCTACGCTGCGTACCAGACGTAAGAAGATATATCCTTCTTTGCTATCTACGTCAGAGTTCCAACGTTCATTTTCTTCAAGCCTTTCATTCATGTAAGAAACAGTTTTTTGTGCTATTTCTTTCATTTTTGTTTCATTACCAAAAATTGTTTTTTCAAAAACACCGCAAAGGGCTGCCGCCTGAATTATGCCGATAGGAGCGTATCGTGAAAAAGTTTTAAGCTGTTTGGTAAAAGAAATTATTTTATCAACAAGTTCACTTAAATCTTTTCCGGCAATCTGGCCTTCCTCAGTGTTTAGTACTGAACCGTCCAGAGAGCTGTTAATTATATATTTTTCAAAAGCTATATCGTCTTTTAAATAGACTTCACTGCTTCCGCGCTTAACCTTGTAAAGGGGTGGTTGCGCAATATATAGAAAACCTTTTTCTATCAAATCACGCATTTGGCGATAGAAGAAAGTAAGAAGCAAGGTTCTAATATGAGCTCCATCTACGTCGGCGTCAGTCATTATAATTATTTTGTGATAACGTGCTTTTTCCGTATTGAAATCTTCGCCGATACTTGTGCCTATCGCAGTTATTAATGTGCCTATTTCATTTGAACTAAGCATTTTGTCAAAACGTGCACGCTCGACGTTAAGAATTTTACCACGCAAAGGAAGAACAGCCTGAGTTTTTCTTGAGCGTCCCTGTTTTGCAGAACCACCAGCGCTATCGCCCTCTACAATAAATAATTCACTCAAAGAAGGATCTTTCTCCTGACAATCCGCCAGTTTTCCGGGAAGATTGGAAATATCAAGAGCACCTTTGCGACGCGTAAGCTCACGAGCTTTGCGGGCTGCCTCACGGGCGTGAGCTGCTTCATAAGTTTTGCTGATAATTATGCGTGCATCGGCAGGGTGCTCTTCAAACCACTGGCCGAGTTTATCACCGACTATACTTTCAACTACTGGCCGAACTTCAGAGCTGACCAATTTATCTTTTGTTTGCGATGAAAATTTTGGATCGGGAACTTTTACAGAGAGAACGCAGGTCAAACCTTCTCTGACATCATCCCCGGTTAGTGTAACTTTATTTTTCTTATTATGGCCAAACTGATCAGAGTAATTATTTATGAGCCTGGTAAGAGCCGCCCTAAAGCCGATAAGATGTGTGCCGCCATCGCGCTGGCGGATGTTATTAGTGAAGCATAGCATATTCTCGTGATAGCTATCATTCCATTCAACAGCCACTTCTACAGTGATGTTCTCGTTTTCACCAATAACTGCGATAGTCTCGTGCATAGCTTTTTTATTGCGGTCGAGATATTTTACAAATTCGGTAACTCCTCCTTCATAAAATAATTCGACAGTTTTTTCTTCATGGTCACTACGCTTATCGCATAGGAATATATGGACACCAGAATTTAGGAAAGCCAATTCCCTGATACGATGTTCGAGCGTCTCAAAATCAAATTTGATATTGGTAAAAGTTTTTTCAGAAGGCATAAAGGTAAGTTGCGTACCTTTTTTACCATTTGCACTGCCAATTAATTTAAGAGGCTCAACTGTGTTGCCATTTTCAAAGCGAACCAGATATTCTTTGTTGTCGCGCCAAATGGTTAATTCCAGGTAATCAGAAAGGGCATTAACGACAGATACACCAACGCCATGCAAGCCACCAGAAACTTTATAGGAATTTTGGTCGAACTTACCACCGGCATGAAGTTGTGTCATTATAACTTCTGCAGCAGATATGCCTTCTTCTTCGTGTATATCAACGGGAATACCACGGCCATTATCGATAACTGTAATGCTGCCATTTTCGTTAAGTAATACTTCGATTTTATCGCAATAACCTGCCAGAGATTCATCTATTGCGTTATCAAGAACCTCATAAACCATGTGATGAAGGCCTGAGCCATCATCAGTGTCACCAATGTACATTCCTGGGCGTTTGCGTACTGCATCAAGCCCTTTTAAAACTTTAATAGAACCGGCCCCATATTCATTTTCCATAGGGGCTGTAGCCTCATTAGTCATAGTGTTTTTTCCTCTTAATATTCTCCTAGCCTGATATTAGCCTAGAACTACAGAATTCTCAACAGTTAAGAAGCGTGCTTTGCCTTGTAATTCCTTAAAAAATGATGAATCTGTACTAGTAAGCCACCCTTGTGCAGAAAGCGACAATAATTCATCAAAAAACTCGCCTCTCTTTGTTATATCCAAATGAGCTATTATTTCATCAAGAAGGAGGACAGGGGATGCTCCGGACCATTGTTTTTTGGCACGTGCGCTGGCCAGAGTAATTGAAATTAGTAAAGCTTTTTGCTCTCCGGTTGAACAAAGATCTGCTAGCATGTTACGGCCAGTATGGTAAACCAGAAAATCACTTCTATGAGTTCCGATATTCGCTCGGCCTGTCTCTTTATCTGCTGGTCTGGATTGCTTTAAACGTTGGCAAAATTCTTCTTGTGCAGATAATGCGGTTGTTTTATTTAACAATTCTTCAACGAAGCCAGTTATGGTTAATACAGCCTTAGGAAATGAAGAAGTGCCCTTATCTATAGATTCTTGAATATGCTGTACTGCCTCTTTTCTTGCTGCCGCAATTGCAACAGCATGCCGTGCCATTCTGTTCTCAAGAACTTCAATCCAGGCTTCGTCTGGATGATACATTGCCAAGATTTTTCGGCGTTCTGATTTTGCATGTTCATAAATTGCTGTATGTTTTGGATGATCTGAATAAAAAATTGCAGTAAGACGATCGAGATAGCTTCTTCTTGCTGTAGAACCTTCAAGAAATATTCTATCCATTTGGGGCGTCAGATGACAGAGAGAAAAATGTTTTGCCAGTTCAGCCTGCCCCCGCTTTATTTTTCCTTCAATCTTTACAGTTCTTTTGTCTCTGTTTCCGGATGTCTCCATTCCGGTTCCAACAGATATATCCCCATCCGGGGTTGAAAGTGAGGCAAATACCGCCCATGCTTCAGGAGAATTCTGCCTGCGCATATCTCCTATTCTTGCATTTCTTATTCCCCTTCCAGGAACTAATAAAGAAACTGCTTCCAGAAGAGTTGTTTTGCCAGCACCATTTTTACCGGTAATTACTATATTTTCCGGTCCAGTGGTTAGATCAAGATGTTCATAATTTCTGAAATTAGATAGAGACAACCTTTTGACAGAGAGGGGTGCAGAAAATTCTTCTTGTGCCTTTATTTTTTCTTCGGCTGATTTTGCCACGCTAAAGGCCTATAACCTTCATACCCTCATGGGCATAATTACATATAAAGAGCGCACGTCAGAAGGGTCGGTTACAAGGACAGGAGAATTCTGATCAGAAAATAAGAACTGTGCACTGTCACCTTCAAGCTGTGCCAGCATTTCAAGTACGTAGCGTGAATTAAAGCCAATTTCAAAACTATCTGCACTGTAAGTTACATCTATTTCTTCCTCAGCAAAGCCACTTTCCGGACTTTGGGCGGAAAGATTAAGCTTGCCAGCTGATAGCGCAAATTTTATACCACGGGTTTTTCCGGTAGATATGGTTGACACACGGTCAACTGCCTGGTTAAGAAGTTTTGCATCTACTTCCATTATCTTGTTATTACCATCAGGTATAACGCGAGCATAATCAGGGAATGTTCCGTCAACGAGTTTGGAAAGAAGAACTGCGTTGCCAAAAGCAAAACGGATTTTTGTTTCTGACAAAGAGATTTCAACTTCTTCGCTTTGTTCCTCTATAAGCTTCTTTAACTCATTAACCGTTTTGCGTGGAATAATGATGCCTGGCATTCCGGTTGCACCTGCAGGCAATGCAGTTTCTATTCTTGCCAGTCTGTGCCCATCTGTTGCAACTGCCTTAAGCATAACACCCTTATCTTCGCTTTCTGATACATGCAGATATACTCCATTTAAATAATAGCGAGTTTCTTCTGTAGACATGGCAAAGCGGCTTTTTTCTATAAGGCTGAGACATTCCTGAGCTGGTAAAGAAAAATTATGGGTCATATCACCTTCTGACATGACAGGAAAATCTTCAGCAGGAAGATAAGAAAGAGCAAACTTAGAGCTACCTGATTTGACAAGAAGCTGAGCAGAAGAAGAAATTCCCTCAAGCTCAATCTGAGCTCCCTCAGGAAGTTTGCGAACAATGTCATAAAAAGTTCCAGCAGGAACTGTAAGCGAACCATGCATAGTTGTTATAGCAGGAACTTTTTCAGTTGCTACCAGATCCATATCTGTAACTGTAAGCTGAAGCCCGTCTTTATCAGCTTCAAGTTTTACGTTAGAAAGGATTGGTATAGTGTTGCGTTTTTCTACAATGCTTTGTAGGCGTGCCAGAGACCTAAGAAGCTCTCCGCGTTCTATAGTAAATTTCATTGAATATTCTGCCTGTGTTTTTTTTGCCGGCGTTGCCATAATAAACCTATCAGGATCGTTAAAAATTTCTCCCCTGCGCCTAAGTATAATACAGCCTGCGGGCCCATGTCGATATATATTTTTCAGCTAAGTTCTACTCTTGAAGAAAGAACAAAATTTTTAGCGATATAAAATTTAGTTTTGTAATATACGAGTGAGTAATTCTATATCGTTTTTTAATTCATTGTCAGCAGCACAAAGCTCTTCAATTTTTCTTACAGCATGAATAACTGTGGTGTGATCTCTACCGCCAAACTTCCTTCCTATTTCAGGCAAGCTGTGAGTTGTAAGTCTTTTAGAAAGATACATTGCCATTTGTCTTGGTCTGGCTACAGTGCGTGCCCGACGTGCTGAATTCATGTCAGATAGACGTATATTGCAGTGTTCAGCAACAGTTTGTTTGATATCATCAACAGTTACTATACGCTCACTAGTGCGCAGCAAATCAGAGAGGATCTGCTGGGTTCCTTCAATCGTTATTTCGCGTTTTATAAGACTGGAATGAGCTATAACTTTATTTAAAGCGCCTTCTAATTCACGTATGTTAGAGCTAATTTTGCGGGCAAGGAATTCCAGAACCTCCTTTGGTACGCGGACGTTCATTTGTTCCACCTTGGAAAGTAATATGCCAAGACGTAGTTCAAAAGTTGTAGAATTTATATCTGTTGCTAAACCCCAACCGAGGCGCGATCTGATTCTTTCTTCTATGCCATCAAGATCAGAAGGAGATCTGTCGCATGATATTATGAGCTGACGATTATTATCAATTAACGCGTTAAAGGTATGGAAGAATTCTTCCTGAGTGCTGTTTTTTCCACAAATAAATTGAACGTCATCAACCATTAGAACATCAACTGAGCGAAAAAATTCTTTAAATGAAACAATGTTTTTGTTACGAAGAGCGCGAATGAATTGATACATGAATTTTTCTGCAGAAAGATATATCACTCGTCTTTCAGGATTATTATTACGAATGTGCCATGCAATTGCCTGCATAAGATGAGTTTTTCCTAAACCCACACCGCCATATAGAAATAATGGATTGCTGCCAGGAATTACATCTTCAGATTCAGCCACAGTTTTTGCAGCAGCATGTGCTAGTTCGTTACTTGGACCAACAATAAAATTGTCGAATGTAAAACGCGGATCAAGTGGGCTATCCAACGACTCTAGACCGCTATTGCTATAAGTGGTTGTGCTGTATGTCTGTCTTGCATTTGGGATGTTGGTAACTTTAAGGGCTTCAACATGTTCCTGAGTAATTATTTCATCGTGGGAAGACGACCCAGATTTTACAACGATATTTACAGTTTTTACAGAGGAGTCTTCTTCTCTCCATATTCTGCAAATGTCAGATACATAATGAGAAACAATCCATTCACGAATAAAACGTGTTGGAACAGAAAAACTTGCCTGCCCATCTTTTGCTGATTGAAGCTTCATGTGTTTCAGCCAGCTGTTAAAAGAAACTTCGCCATGAATGAATCTTAATTTAGCCAGGACTCTTGACCATGTATCAGTATTTTTTTCGTTTGACGAAACAGGGAGATCCTTCTGGGACAGAGTTTTCGGCATGTTAAATTTCCCTCTTTGCCAGAATGGCCATGTTATTAAAATAAGAAAAGATAGTTTTAGTATTTAATGGGTTGCTAATTTTTTTACTGCACTCAAAACGCTTTTTTAAGAAAGACACTTTTTGCATAATATTGTGCATTAAAAAAACTCTCCTTATATAACTTCGAGTGCACAACAAACCAGGCAACAACATGCTTTTACAAGCAAAAAACAACTGCCCGGAGAAACGCACTCTTCCTCCCTAAAAACTTATCACCAGTAATCGGTGTGGAGGTACTAAACTAAGCAAATTTTTTTTCCGGTAAACCCTTTTTATTTTATTTTTTGCAAAAAAAAATATTGACAAATAATTCTCCGCCGGGAGCTTTAATTTTTTATTTCAAAAAGTATTTTACACAAAAATACTGTTTATTTTTTATATGATTTTTTTATTTACTGCAAAAAATGTGAAGAATTTTTCCTTCAATAAAAATATGCAACCTATCTTATTTTGGCAAAAGAATGGTTTTTGCTTTTTATTTGTTTTCTGATAGAATCCGAGCGTCTTATTAATGAAAGGGAATTAGAGTGATTATTCTTTTTATAACTCTGTTTGTAACATGGTTGATGTTCTCTGGTTATACTGAGCCATTCTTTATTGCGTCTGGTTTGATCTCTTGTTTAATTGCTGTTTTCTTTGCAAAGAGAATGAATGTTGTTGATGAAGAACATCCTGTGTTTCTTATGCCCATGGTTCCCTTCTATCTAATATGGTTATATAAAGAGATAATAAAATCAGCCATTGATGTTTCTTTCCGTGTCTGGAAAGTTGAGCCAGATATTTCTCCCGTGATAGCTTGGGTTCCCTCCAGCCAAACTAATGATGCCAGCCGCGCTACTTATGCAAACTCTATAACTCTTACTCCTGGAACAGTCTGCATAGATGTAACTGATAATTCTTTGGAAGTTCATGCTCTGTCGCATGAAGGAATTGATGGCTTGCTTGAAGGTGTCATGGATAAGAAAGTTACGGAGACGATGGGCTGATGATTATTTCTATTATAATATCAATAATATTAGTGGCGATGGCATTGGTTGTTCTTCGTGTATTTTATGGGCCAACAACCTATGACAGAATACTTGCCGCCAACACTTTTGGAACAAAAGTCGTAGTTCTTATAGCATTGCTGGGTTATCTGGCTGAAGACACTATGTTTCTTGATATTGCTCTTATTTATGTCCTCATTAATTTTATAACCACCATTGGTTTTTTGAAATATTTTAAACATCATTCTCTCGGTAAGGAATAATATGGAAGATTTTTTAAATATTGCTGGGTGGGTATGTATAGTTGCAGGCATTTTTTCTATGTTTACCGGTGCAGTCGGAATATGGCGTATGCCAGATTTTTTTGCACGCCTGCATCCGGCTGGGATCAATGACTCTGCTGGCCTTACCCTTGTTTTGTTAGGAATATTGTTGCATGCTGAATTTGGTTTTGTAACCGGAAAAATAATATTATTAATACTCTTCTCTATGATTACCAGCGCCACGGCCTGTCATGCTTTGGCCAGGGCTGCCATACATTCTGGCATGAAGCCACAGGCAAAAATATTAACCAGAAAGAGAAAGAAAAATGTTTGAACCATATACCGCGATAAATATTGCAGTTCTTACTTTTCTTGTGCTCACTTCAATATCTGTTGCACTGGTAAAAAACCTTCTTACGGCTACTATTATGCTTTCTATATATAGCCTTATGATGGCGGTGATGTATCTTGTTTTAGGTGCTCCGGATGTCGCAATAACGGAAGCTGCGATTGGAGCTGGCATAAGCACGCTTTTATTTCTTGCTGTGCTTCTTCTTACCGGCGCCGAAGAAAAGCCATCAACTCATCCCATTATTCCTCTAGTGGTTATAGTAATTACAGCTGCGGCACTTGTATATGCAACAGCAGGAATGCCAGTTTTTGGTGATGCTGCTGCAATAACTAACAAACATGTTGCTTCATACTATTTGGAAAATTCGAGCGAACAAATAGGAATACCTAATGTCGTTACTTCCGTTCTTGCTAGCTATCGAGGCTACGACACTATGGGAGAAACCTTTGTAGTTTTCACTGCTGGTATAAGCATACTTCTTCTTATTGGCGGTAAGAAGCAAGCAAACTTAAATAAATAATCTTATGGCCAATGTTTATGACATACTGGCACGCGTGCCGGCGCAGGAAGAGCGCTACATGCATCCCAGGCTGGAAGAAATGGCCAAGAGATTAGTGTCATCAGGAAGATTCAGAGTTGAGGCAGATGATCGCCGCAATTTTATCCGTTTTTCTCTTCCAGCGGAGGGAATAAATACAATTTTCAGCAAAAGAGAACTTTTTGATCCGCTTCTCGCAGAAAAAACAAAAAACTCTATAAAAAATTTTCTTGGTTATAGACAAAAAAGTAAAGAGCTTGAGCAAAAAACTGATAGAGAAATTGAAAGACTAAAAAGAGAGATTGGAAAATATCCGGAAGTAAATGAAGATATAGAACTAAAACTGGCACGCATAATTGTGCAATCTACTCACCCGGCAGTTATGATGTTGCTTCTTGCGGAAGGGACAGAAGTATTTGTTTCATATTCTCATAACATAGGCGAACTTCTGGATATTCAAAGCTGGCAGACAGTAGGCGGCAATAGTGGAATGCAGAGCACGGACGGCAGACAGGCGGCAATATTTGTTTCCAGTGGTGGAGACCCTTTTCTTTACGGAGATAAGCGGGTTTATACAACCGATGGCTTTCCGGCGATGGCTCGCATGACAATTATAGCAGCTCAGGAACTTGGCCATTATGCGGATATAATAAGAGATAAAAAAGGCCGGCAGATATACCGCCATTCTTCGGATATTTATGGCAGAAAACCAAAGGAAAAAGCAAGAAAGGCCCGCAGAAGCGATATAAAAACTGTGAAAGCCATAGAAAAGCAAATGGCAGAACTTGGCCTAAATGAGTTAATAGAATTAGAAAGGCATGCAGAATTCTATAAGAAATTTCGCCCACATTCCCTGACTTTGCTGGCATATAAACTGAATACGTGGCTTTTTAAGAAAAAATTTCAGCAAAATTGTATTAATGCCGGGCTGAATTTTATTGCTGAATTTCCTCATAGAAAGTTACTGGGGACAAATCTGGGCAAATTTATTGCTGATATGAAAGATAATCTTTCCCCAAAGGCAGATGTTTATAAAAGCGATGACAAGGATGAAGAGGAAGCAACGGCCTGCGCAGAAGCGCTAGCGCGCGTACCACAACAGACAAAGAAATGGGGCCATCTGGCCACAAAAGCCGCTATGACAAAGCTTTATAAAATTTATTACGCCGATGTAATACCAGGCTGCATAAAAGCCTATGAAGCCATTTCCGGCCAGAAATATGAACCTTTGGTTATTGAGAAATAATTATTGGGGCTGACACCTGAGATTTTATAATTTAGGGTGTTTGTATGTATTTAAAGCATTGTAAGCTATCAAGAAAAGAGCAGGAGAAACTTCTGGAACATTTTGTTGTAGGAACTCCGGCCAGAACAGCGGCAGAAATTATTGGTGTCCATCGTAATTCTGCGATCAGATTTTTTTATAAATTGCGAACTAGGATTGCCCTGAAACAGCAAAGCCGTAGTGAACAGTTTTGTGG
>Ga0210057_1007500_pt1 | contig 13190 bp, 14 predicted proteins | sample CryGeyCG2114_010_2_FD_183968 | JGI IMG/M metagenome (GOLD analysis project Ga0210057, IMG submission 183968) | Groundwater microbial communities from aquifer - Crystal Geyser CG10_big_fil_rev_8/21/14_0.10 (SPAdes) (version 2) | ecosystem: Environmental > Aquatic > Deep subsurface > Groundwater ... | reverse complement strand
TTTTGCAGACATGCTTACCCAAGACCAATTAAACAAATTAGGAATGACAGAAGAAGAAGTTTTAGAGTATTGTGGTTGCTAATTTTTCAAAAAAATTCTTAAAAGAATGCAACGGTAAAAGACGAAAAGAAAAGTTTTTATATGAAAAGCATGTAACTAATATCATGGATAAGAAAACAGTTTTGCTGGCTATCTTGATATTCTCTATTTTGTTTAGTGGCTGTAATCAAAAGCTTACTGAGAAACAGTTGGAAGAGAAAGCAAAGTAATCTATGCACCTCCAACACCTTCGTTTGTTTTCCATCTCACTTCATTCGGGCAATTGCTTCCCCTCATCATCCAAGAACACATGACATACTCTTAAGCGCCTTCATATTCTATAGCAGTAGGTGATTCAATCATAAAAGACCAGTTAGGGTTATGGTTATTGGAGCCAATGATTTCTTTCACAATAAATGCCCTAACTTTTCTTTTTTTACTTTCAGGTATTGTTCAGAAAACTTTGTTGAAGGAACTTTTAACGGAATTCTTTCAGTTACTTTGATTCCATTTTCTTCTAACTGCTTTATTTTATCAGGATTGTTTGTCATTAACTTAATTTTGTTTACACCCAGTTTTTTCAGCATTTGCGCTGCAGCAGAAAAATCCCTTAAATCAGCTTTATGCCCTAAAACAGTGTTTGCTTCAACAGTATCTAATCCTTGTTCCTGCAAACGATAAGCCTTGATTTTTTCCACTATTCCAATTCCTCTTCCTTCCTGAAATAAATAAACCAGCACCCCTGCCCCTGCATCATTTATTTTCTTTAAAGCCATATTTAACTGGGAACCGCAATCGCATTTCAGCGAATGAAATGTTTCTCCGGTAATGCAGCCGGAATGCACTCTGACTAAAACTTCTCTGCATTTAACTTCTCCTTTAACTAAAGCCAGATGAACTGAATTATCAGAAGAAAAAGAAAAAGCATAAAGTTTCATTGCCCCGAATTTTGTCGGAAGATTAGTGCATGACTCTAATTTAATTAAATCATCTTTTTCTTTCCTGAATTCAACTAAATCTTCAACTGAAACCACTTTGATTTTGTGTTTTTCAGAAAACTCTTTTAATTCCTCCAAGTTTTTAACTGAACCATTTTCATTAACTAATTCGCCTATTACTCCGGCAGGATAATGCTCAGACAAACGGCATAAATCAACTGAAGCTTCAGTGTGCCCCTGCCTTGCCAGAACCCCTTCTTTTTTTGCAAACAAAGGAAAAACATGGCCAGGCATGCCAAAATCTTTTTTTACTGCATTAGAGTCAATTAATGTTTTGATTGTAATGCATCTGTCTTTAGCTGAAATTCCTGAACCAACTTTTTTTACTGCATCAACTGAAACAGAAAAACTGGTGTCAAAATTATCTGAATTTTTTTCAACCATTCTTGGAATGCCTAACTCATTTAATCTTTTTTCTTCCATTGAAACACAGATTACTCCGGAAGTATTGTTAATCATAAAAGCAGTTTTTTCTTCAGTTAAATTTTCTGCCGGAATAAACAAGTCTCCTTCTGCTTCCCTTTCCTTATCATCGGCTATAATCAAAAAATTTCCTTTTTTTAGTTCATTTAATGCATCCTGAATTTCTGAAAACATTTTATTCCTCCAGTGCATTAAGCATTTTAGCAACTGATTCAACTGAATGCTTTGCATAAGATTTAATTCTTTTAACTGCGTTTTCTTTTGAAATTCCCGGACCAATAACCCCAAAACCGACTGGTTTATTGAATTCCAAACTTAAATCAGAAACTTTGCTTGCGCAAGTAAAAGCAACAACTCTATCATGCGCTGTTTCTCCCTGAATTACTGCTCCCAAAACAACAACTCCTTGAATTTCTTTTTCTTTCAATAAACTTTTCACTGCCAAAGGAGCATCTAATACTCCTGAAACGCTAATAATTTTTGTTATTTCAACATTTAATTTCTTTGAATGAGCTAATACAATCTTTTCCATTTCTTTTGTTATATCTGAATTATATTCTGATACAACTAAACCAATTTTTTTTGTTTTTTTTTCAAAAGGCGGTTTAATTTGCCCTTCATTTTCAAATCCTTGTCTTCTTCCTTTTCCTGCAAACTCTGATAAAAAAGTTTTTCCTTTTAGTAAAGCAAGAGCATTTAATGCATGTTTTTTTGTTCTGTTTTCACAGATTTCATAAAGTTGTTTTTCTGTTTTTGCTTCATCCATATGAACAAAAACTTCTAAAATAATTTTGTTTTCTGAAAGCTGGACTTGCTGTATTGAAAGAGATGCTTCATGAGAACAAGTTTTATCGACTTTTTCAGGACCCGGCATTCCTAAAGCAATAACCAAATCACAATTAAATTCCCTGAAAAGTTTTTGGCAGGCAATTGCAAGATCTTTTACTCCTGGAACAGTAAATCTTTCAATTTCTCCGTCAAAGTTTGATTTCTTTAACTGTTGTTCAACAAAATCAAACATGTTTACTCTGGAAAAAGTTGTGTCAGCTACTCCGATTTTCATTTACTCACAATAAGAATCAAATAAAATTCTACTTAAAAATGTTAAGGTACCCAAAAATGAGTAGTTAATGTAGCCCCCTTGAAATAATTTATAAATTTAATAATAACTAAACCCCGACCAGTTGTTTTAAATAATATAACAAATACTATTTTGTTATGGCTGAAACAATGGTTATTTCTAAGCAAGAATATTTTTCTTTAAAGAAAAAAGCAGACTTTGCAGATGATGTTTTAGTTCAGTTAGATGCAAGTCTGCGTGATATTGAGTCAGGCAAAGTAAAATCTGCTGTGCATTAATTTTCAACAATTTTCTTGTATCTTTCCTTATTTTGCAGAATATGGCTGATTATTTTTTGCTGTTCTTTTTTTGCTCCAAAAGCGACTAAAAGAACTGTGCCTGATTTTTCATAAATCAAATAGTATAGTCGTTTCCCACCAAACTTTTTTTCTCTAAACCACTTAAAACGCAATGGCTTTCCAACATTAGAATCCTCTTGCAACTGCCCGATTATTTTTTTAATCCATTCCTTTTCTTCTCTTTCAAGAGTATTAAATAAATGAGAAAAAGTTTCAGTTTCCAGAACCTTGTTGAGCATGGTTATTATTATAATAAAAAAATATTTAAAACGGAATATGTCACTCTTTATCCCTTAGAGCTTCAACCGGCTCCATGTTTGCTGCCCTCTGGGCAGGAATATAACCTGAAATTACTCCTACTCCAAAAGCAAATGCAAGGGAACCGAACAAAAGCATTGGGTCAAATTCAATTATCAAATCTATTCCGGAAGAACTTGCTGCAATTCCTCCGATTAAAGCAATAGTCAAACCTAAAAGATAACCTATTATTCCTCCAATCAATCCAATTATTCCTGCTTCAGACAAAAAAAGCGATAATACAGTAGTATTTGTTGCACCAATTGCTTTCATTATTCCAATTTCTTTTGTTCTTTCTAATACTGCCATCAGCATTGTATTCATTATTCCAATGCCTCCGACTACAAGAGAAATTGCTGCAATAAAAACTAATACTAACTGAATCAAGCCTAAAACACTTAAAGCTGTTTCCTGTATCTGGGATGCAGTCATAACCTGAACATCTTCTTTTCCGTGAGCTCGTTTTAACCTGTCTTTAATTCTTTGTTTTACTTCTAATACTTCGTCTTTGTTTACTGCTTTAGCAAAAATTCTGAAAGGAGTTAATTTTTGTCCAGTTGAATCTTCTAATGCCCTGTAATTCATTACTATTGCCCCGTCAAACATTGCTCCAAAAGACTGGCCTGCCGGCTTGGTTATGCCGACAATTTTAAGCGAGTCAGTTCCAAGCAAAAGATTTTGTTTTAGTTTTAATTCTGATTCAAAAGTGTTTTCTGAAAACCTTGAACCAACTAAAACAGCTAAATTATCTGATTGAGTTAAAAGTCTTCCTTCTCCAACTTCTAAAATCCCTAAACTCTTTAATAAATCTTGTTTTTTTGTATCAATTCCTAAAAGCAATACAGTTTTTTCTTCTTCTTTAAATTTCACTGTGCCAGAAGACAAATAAATCGGAGTAGCAGATTCAACTCCTCTGACTGATTCAATTATATCAACATCTTTTTCATCCAGTTTAGCAAAAGCTGAACCCACCAAAGACGAGCCAGGCAGAATAATTAAAGTATTTGAACCAAGTTTTTCAAATTCTTTTTCAACTGATTTATTAAAACCATCTCCAATTGAAATCAATGCAACAACAGAACCAATCCCAATAATTATTCCTAACAAAGTCAATACGCTTCTGAGCTTTTGCCTTTTCAGGTTTTCCACTGCCCTTGAAAACAATTCTAAATCCATTTTATTCAACCAAATTTGTTTTTTTGTTTTTTTCTTCCAAACTTTTTTTTAATTTTTTCTTTTATTTTGTTTTTTCATTTATTTTTTCTTTCCCATTTTTTTCTTTTCTTTTTTTGCTTTTTCTTTTATTTTTTTTCTCCAAAAAATTTTTTATTCCAAAACCATTTTTTTCCAGTTTCTTTCTTTTCTTTTTTCCGTTTTTTAATTTTTTTAATTTTTTTGCTTTTTTTTTCTTTTTCTAGTTCCTTTTCTCTTTTTGGGCACTATTAAAATCTTTTTGATTTTAATGTGCATTTAATTCCTTTGGAATTAAATTGCAACTTGCACTTTTTCTCTTTCGGAAAAGAGAAAAAGAGCAGGGCTACTCGAATCTCAATGCCTCCACTGGATCCATTTTTGCTGCTCTGTTTGCAGGAATCCAGCCGGAAATCATTCCAACAACCAAAGAAAAAATTAATGCGCCTCCAATCAATTCCATTGAAGGCAAAGCTGAAAACGGAAAACCCTCATAAGATGCTGCAACCGAAGCAAGCAATCCAATCAAAGCACCAATTACAACTCCAAGAATTCCTCCAATCAATCCAATTAATCCTGCTTCAAACAAAAACAATGACAAAACAAGATTACTGCTTGCACCAATTGCTTTCATTATTCCAATTTCTCTTGTTCTCTCCATTACAGTCATCAGCATTGTATTCATTATTCCGATTCCTCCAACTAAAAGAGAAATTCCTGCAATAACAAAAACAACCAAACCCACAAGACCTAAAATTGCATCTGCTCCGGAAAGCAAATTCTCTGAAGTCATTGTATAAAAGTCTTTTGAACCATGCTTTTTCTCTAATCTTTTTTCAATTTCTTCCTGAACATCAGTTATTTCAGATGTATTGTTTACAGTAACAATTAGTTCTACAGGGTCTTCTTCATCAAAATTTTTTTGTACTACATCTTTTGTAACTAAAACCATGTTTGAAGCACCAAAAGACGATGCAAAAGTATTTGGTTTGCTTATCGCAATAACCCGAAATTTTTTGCCATTAAGTTCAACTGTCTGCCTTAACTGAATCGGGTCATCAAAAGTTTCTTCAGCAAAATCAGAGTAAAGCCCGACAGAAAACATATCAGTATTAGTGAATTCCCTTCCTTCAGTAATCTCTACATACCCCATGTCTTCTAACATAAACATTTTATCTGGTTCCATCCCAACCAATAAAACTTCTGCTTCCTGATCCTTGAATTTCATTGTAGCAGAAGTTTCCCAAAAACCAGTTGCATCTTTTACTCCGGGAACTCCTCTGATTACATCCAAATCATCTGCTTTAAGGCTTCTAGAAACAGCAGTAGTCATTCCCATCTCTGAACCAGGCTCAACAAAAATAGAATTCATTCCCAAAGACTGTAATTCAGATCCAATAAAATTTTGTAAACCCTGAACTATTCCAATTAAAGAAACAATTGCAGCAATCCCAATTACTATCCCAAGCAAAGTTAAATAGCTTCTGAGCTTTTGGTTTCTGATGTTATTGAAAGCAACAGAAAAGGTTTCTAGAACCATCTAAACCTTTCCTCACTTCATATTATTCTTTTTGATAAATTTTTTGTACAAAAACCTTCCAACAAAGAATAATACTATTAAAACTACAATGTAAAACCAGATATTGAATTCTTCAGTTGAAATTTCAGTAATGTCATAAACTTTCAGCATTAAAGTTTTTACGGCAATTTCTTCTGCACCATACTGGTCTTTGTATTTCATTGCAACTGTAACCGGGTATTCTCCTTTTTGTAAATCATTATTTAATTTTATTTCTGCTTTAAATGAATCAAAGTCATCTGCACTCATTGTTCCAATGAACTGTTTTGTGTTATCAAAAACCCCTGCTTCAGTTGAAAGCTCTACTACAAGAGATTTTGCGTCTCCTGCCCCAACATTAAACAAATCAAAAGTTATTTCAGTTGTTCCGCCGGAAAAAGGTTTTACTGAATAACCGCTTATAACTGAATCCATTTCAGCGTTCTGGGTTACTTTGATTCCAATGTATTTTGTTGAAGAATATTCAGTTAATTCTTCGTCCTTGAATTTGATTGTAATCGGCATCATATAAGTTTGCTGGTCTGCTTCAGGATTAACCCCTAAAATAATTACAACAGTTTCTTCCTGTCCTTGGGTTAATTCATTTAAATAAACAAAACTGCTTCCTAATTGTTTTATTTCTCTTTCAACCACTACTCCGGTTGAAGTAACAGTTCTGTCTTCAATGCTTCCAACCAAAACATCTAATGCTTTTCCTGAACCAATGTTTTTCAGGTTTAAATTAATTCCTGTTACCTGCCCCGAAGCAATCTCAACCGGTTCAGCTGAAATAATTTCAATCTGAGGAGAAATTCTTTTAACATCAATATTATATGGAGTGCTTTTGCTTGAAGTTCCTTCTTCAACTGTTCTCATTCTGACAGTATAAGTTCCATTTAATGCCTCTGAATCAATTCTGACTTTTAATTTAACTAAAATGCTGTCATTCCCCCTGATTTTTCCAAGGTTTTTTTCAGCCAAAATTCCGGGATCCAAAGAAAAAGGATAATCTAAATCCAGAATAAAATCAACATTGCCTGATTCTGCTCCACTGGTGTTTTTTACTACAACCCATAAATCAACATACTGTCCGGGCACGCCAGGGGAAGGTGAATAAGTAACAGAATTAATATCCAGATTAACTGCATTAACCGTTGCAGCAAACAATAAAACCGCCAAAAAAAATACGAACTTTTTCATTAAAACACCCCATTAAATTAAACTCAAAAGATTTAATAAATACTCCTTAATTTTATTTCATTAATTACTTTTTATTTTTACTCCATTTAGTTTTCTTTTTTTTAATTATTTTTAAGCTATTCCTTGATTTTTCTTTTTTATTTTTTCATTTACACCTCATTTGTTTTTTATTTGTTTTTTTAATTAGTTTATTAATTATTTTATTAGTTATTTTTTTTCCTTGTTTTTTTCCTTGTTTTTTTTACTTTTTCTTTTTTACTTTTTCATCAGCAATTATTTTTCCGTCTTTTAACCTGACAATTCTTTCTGCATTAGCAGCAATATCTTCTTCATGAGTAACCATCAAAATAGTTTTTCCGTGCTTTTTATTCAAATCAACAATCAAATCCATTATCTGGTCTCCTGAAACAGAATCAAGGTTTCCTGTTGGCTCATCAGCAACAATAATATCAGGATTAACAGCTAAAGCTCTTGCAATTGCAACTCTCTGTCTTTGCCCTCCGGAAAGCTCGCTTGGCTTGTGATTAATTCTGTCACCTAAACCAACATCTTTCAGAATTTTTTCAGCAATTTTTTCTCTTTCTCCTTTCGGCACTCCCTGAAACCATAAAGGCATCATAACATTTTCTTTTGCACTTAATCTGTTAATTAAATTAAATGTCTGAAAAACAAAACCAATTGTCTGTCCTCGAATTTTAGCTAACTCATTATCATCCATTTTAGAAATCGGTTTTTTATTAATAAAAACTTCTCCTGAAGTAGGCCTTGACAAAACACTTAACACATCCAATAAAGTTGTTTTTCCGCTTCCAGAAGGCCCCATAATAGAAACAAACTCGCCTTTCAATAAATCAAAGCTGACTCCGCTTAATGCATGAACCTGCACTAAACCCATATTATAAGTTTTAACTACATTAACTGCCTTGATAACTGCTTCAGCCATAATTATAAAAAGGCACATCAATTAAAAAAAGTTTTGCAGAAAAAAAAAGCACAGGAAAGAAAAGCAATAGATGATTATTACCTGATTTTTTATCATCAAAACACCTTTCTGCAAAAAGCCCATAAAACGTTCGTTTTATATATTGAACGATAGTTTATTTTATTATGTTATTTAACTGGAGTAAGTTCAGGGGATGGAAAATATTAGAGTTTTTTTTGGAGTATAACCAGAAAATACATGTAAAAGGGCTTGCAAAAAAACTGCAAGTGAGTTCTGGTACAGCCCAAAAATACCTTTTGGAATACGAAAAACAAGGAGTTTTAGAAAAAGAAAAAACTGCTAATGTGTTAAGTTATTCGCTGAAAGAAACCCCTTTAACTCTTGAATTAAAAAAAACTTTTTTTCTTTCAATAATAATGCCTTTTATCGAAGAATTCCGGAAAGAAAATCCTTTTGCAAGTTCTTTGGTTTTGTATGGAAGCCATGCAAAAGGAACTTTTGACAAAAAAAGCGATATTGATTTGATTGCAATAAGCCAAACCAAAAAAATTAAGCTGAACTCAATAAAAAAAATAGAAGAAAAAACTTCAAAAGAAGCCAGAATCCAGGTTTTTACTTTAGCTGAATGGAGAAAGCAGTCAAAAGAAGATTTTGGTTTGGCTGTATCAAAAAACAATGTTTTTCTGATAGGGGAATTAATATGAAAATAAGTTCATTGATTGAAAAAGGATTACTGATTAAAAGCAAATCAAGCGAACAAGAAGTTTCTGGTTCACTGGCAATTGCAGAAAAATTCATTGAAAAAGCAAAAGGAAACCAGAAAATAGAATTCTTTGATGTTGCTTTCAGCCTTGCCTATCAGTCAATGTTTCATTCAGCCAGAACATTGTTATTCAAAAACAATTTAAAAGAAAGAAGCCATTCAGCAATGATTTCAGCAGTAAAAGAAATCTATAAAGAAAAAGTTAAGCTAAAAGAATTGCTGCAAACAATGGATTCATACAGGATTACAAGGCACGCAATACAATACATTGGGGCAGGCTGTACAAAAGAAGATTCATTGGAAGCAATAAAAGACGCAGAAAAACTCTTTGAAGAAATTGAATCATTTTCAGCCGGAATAAACAAAAACAAGAAAACCTAAAAGAATAAAACCAGAAGTTATCCAAACGGTTTATTTAAATAATTTTTGAAGGCTAATTTTTTTCTTGTGAAAGAAAAAGCGAAAAATAAACTAATTTTTTGCCGGCATTAAATTAGATTTTTTTTGGAGGAAGAAAATGGATAAAAAAACTGTAATAAAAAAACTTGAAGAAAACTGCAAAATAATCAAAAACATTTCACCGGAAGAATTAAGGGAAATAGCCAAGCCAATGGAAACAACAACAGAATTTGGCTCTGCTTCTTATGTAACAAAAATCAGGAACAGGAGCGCAAAAAAAACTTTTATTGTACCTGAAATAAAATTAGGAATAAAACAAACGCCGATAAAAGAAAAAGAAGCAGAAGAATTAGCAGAAAAAGTTTTTGAATACTTAAACGACAAAGAATTAATTCAAATAAATAAAACAATGTGTCTTAACCCAAAAAATGAAATTGAGTGCAGGCTTTATGTTTCAAAAGAACAGGCAAAACTGGCTTTTATGTGGAATTACATGCTTTATCCTTCAAAAGAAAAAGAACCTGAAATGATTTCAATCCATGTCCCTGAATGGCCTGAAACAAAAATCTTTTGTTATCCAAAACAAAAAATCACTTTTTGTCTGGGTTCAGATTACTTTGGAGAAGTAAAAAAATCTTTTCTGAGAATGGGAATGTTATTTCATAAAGAAAAAACAAAAGGATTAGGATTACATGCAGGAAGCAAACTATTGAAAGTCAAAAACAAAAACAACGAATTACAGGAAGTTGGATTTATTATGTTTGGATTAAGTGGGACAGGAAAAACCACTTTAACAATTCATAATCATGAATTAACTGGCGAAGAAGGGGTCAGCATAAGACAGGATGATGTAGTTTTTATGGATGAAAAAGGTTTTTGTGCAGGAACAGAATTTGGTTTTTTCATTAAAACAGAAGGATTAGATGAAAGCCAAAAAGTTTTGTATGAAGCATCAGTAAAACCAACTGCTATTTTTGAAAACGTTAAAGTAAGTGAAAACGGAAAAGTTGATTTCAAAAACTTAGAATTAACAGCAAACGGCAGAGGAGTTTTGCCAAGAGATTCAGTTGAAGGAGCAGAAAAAGAAATTGACTTAGAAAAAGCACACAAAATAATTTTTATTACAAGAAGAGAAGACATTGTTCCTGTAATAGCAAAACTAACTCCAGAACAGGCTGCAGCATATTTCATGTTAGGAGAAAGCATTGAAACTTCTGCAGGAGACCCAACAAAAGCAGGACAGTCAAAAAGAGAAGTCGGAACAAATCCTTTTATTACAGGAAAAGAAGAAGACGAAGGAAACAGGTTGTATGAAATACTCAAAAACAATAAAGACATTGAATGCTTTGTAATGAACACCGGGGGAATCGGAAGAACCGGATTTGAAAAAGGAAAAAACATCAGCATTAAACTTTCAACTGACATAATGAAATTTATTGCACAAGGAAAAATCGAATGGAAAAAAGATTCTAACTGGAATTATTTAGTGCCAAAAGGAATTGAAGGAATTGATTTCTCAGAATTTGATCCTGCAAACTATTACTCAAAAGAAGAATTCGAAGAAAAAGTCAATAAACTTTTAGAAGAAAGAAAACAATGGTTAGCACAATTCCCTGGATTAAAAAAGGAGATTGTTGAATCGATTTACAAATGAACCACAAACCATTTAAATTCTTTTGCACTTTCTTTTTTATGAAAAATTATGAACTTTTTTGGATGTGATTAAATGGCTGGAATTTCTAATAGAACAAAAAACCTTGGAACAGAAAATGCTTTTGTTGTTTTAGGAGAAGTCAATAAAAGAATTGCCAAAGGGCAGAATATAATCAGTTTTTGTATTGGTCAGCCGGATTTTGATGCACCAAAAGTGGTTAGAGACGCAGCAAAAAAAGCAATTGACTCAAATAAATCAGGGTATACTTCTTCTAACGGAATCCCAGAGTTAAGAAAAGCAATAGCTGAATATGAAGGAAAAATAAGAGGAATAGAAATTGACCCTGATTCAGTTGTAGTGGACAATGGAGCAAAACCTTTTATCACTCATTCAATTATGATTTCAACTGATTATGGTAAAGGAGACGAAATAATGTACCCTAATCCAGGCTACCCGATTTATTCCACACAAACAATAGTTCATGGAGCAACACCAGTTCCATACAATATTTTGGAATCAAAAAACTTTAACTTTGATTTAGAAGAACTAAAAGAAAAAGTTTCAGATAAAACTAAATTAATTATAATTAATTCTCCTCAGAACCCAACAGGAGGAGTTTTAACTAAAGAATCATTAAAAGGAATTGCAGATATTGCAATAGACAACGATTTATGGGTTTACTCAGATGAAATTTACCAGCATATTTTATTTGAAGGAAAATTTGAAAGCATTGCTTCATTAGAAGGAATGCAGGAAAGAACAATTATTTCAACCGGAGTAAGTAAAACTTTTGCTATGACTGGATGGAGAATAGGGTATATAATAAACGAAAAACTTGCAAAAGATTTTACTACTTGGGTAATAAACACTAATGCCTGTGCAGGGCATGTAAACCAGTATGCCGCAGCAGCTGCATTAAATGAAGCAGGAAATGACGCAAAAAAAATGACTGATTCATTCCACAGAAGAAGAGATTTAATAGTCAAATTATTAAATGAAATTCCAGGATTTCGTTGCTTAAGCCCAAAAGGAACATTTTATGTTTATCCTAATGTAACTAAAGCATGTGAAATGACTGGAATAAAAACTGCAGAAGAATTAAGATTAAGATTACTGGATGAAATAAAAGTTGCGGTTTTGTCTGACATTCATTTCGGAAAAAAAATTCTTTCAGAAGGCGAACACTTAAGATTTTCTTTTGCAACATCAGATGAAAACATCAAAAAAGGAACTGAACTAATAAAAGAATTCATTGAAAAAAACAGCAAATAAAACTTTTAAGAAACTGTTGCATTTAAGTCTTCCCAGGATGACTTATTTAAATCTTCTGAATTAATTTGAATTTCTTTAACTTCAGATGCTTTTGACGGTTCAATTTCTTCATAAATAATTCCTGAAATTGGGTCGATTCCTAAAATTAAAGCCTTAAAGCACCCTCCAAGAACTTCAAATCCTTTAATCATTTTTCTTGCCTGTTCTTCATCAGTATAACTATCAGTAATTCCACCAGAAGTTGTTTTAGCAGAATTATTCTTTAAATTCACTTCAATTACAACAACATTTTTCTGGTATTCAAATCTTCTTGTCTGGCCAGCATAAAAACAGTCTCCTTTTCCAACCCAAGAATAAGAAACACTGTATTTTCCGTCACCAAAATCAGTCAATTCTTTTTCAATAAACATATTGCAGTTTTTCGTTTGAGTTAGCTGTTCATCCAATAACTGCAGTTGCTCTGAAGTTAAATTATCAAGAGTGTTTATAAAATCCTGAGAAGAAGAATCAGAATAAACTGAAGCAAACCCGAAATAAGCTTTCATTCCGGCAACATAATCCAGGGCATTGCATTGATTTTGTTTTGCTGTCCCGTTTTCAATTACCTTTAATGCTTCTCCTTCAAAAGTCTTTGTTTCAGCCAAAAAAATCACTTTGGATTCAATATCAGTTTCATCAAACTCTAATTCCAAATCATTGGAAAAAACTGTTCCATCAGCAAAAACAGTTACTTTAATGTTTGAATCAGAAGAAAAACATTTTAATTGAACCTCATTGTTTCCAGAATTTAAAACAGTGTTTTGTGAACACAAAATTAAATCAGATTCATCAGATAATTGTATTTCAGCATTAATTTGTTTATTTGAATGCAAATTAACTTTAATAAAGTCTCCATTTAGTACAGCAGACTTAATTGTAATCTGGGGTTGTAATAAGCAACCAGAAAAAATAATTAGAAAAATTAATGAAACAAAAACTGTTTTATTCATTCTAAATTATAGTATAAACAACTATTTAAACATTTACAAAAACAA
>Ga0210057_1007498_pt1 | contig 13191 bp, 16 predicted proteins | sample CryGeyCG2114_010_2_FD_183968 | JGI IMG/M metagenome (GOLD analysis project Ga0210057, IMG submission 183968) | Groundwater microbial communities from aquifer - Crystal Geyser CG10_big_fil_rev_8/21/14_0.10 (SPAdes) (version 2) | ecosystem: Environmental > Aquatic > Deep subsurface > Groundwater ... | reverse complement strand
ACCAACCCTGTATTAACAACAGAACAAAAACAAGAAAATAGAGAACTAGGAAAAATAAGGATAAGAGTAGAGCATGTTATTAGAGAATTAAAGGTGTTTAGGATTTTATCAGAACGATATAGAAACAGAAGAAAAAGGTTTAGTTTACGTATGAACTTAGTTGCAGGTATGTATAACTTTGAACTAATATAATATGTTTAACGCAAGAGGTCTAATATCTCCACACCCTAACCCATTATTTTGAACCGTAATACCAACAAGATTTTTATTACTATCAGTAAGACTTGCCCCCGAAATATCAACACCTAATAAATCAGACTGACTGCCACACTCTTGCACCTCTTTTATCCAATTAGACAAATATGAATTTAAAGAAACCGATCCTGTTCGCTGTGGATTTTGTTGCCATGTAACCGTGCTTATTATCTCTTTACGGGTTGCGTCAATAGAAGAAATCTGTATTTGTCGTGTAAAAATCCCAGCAGTATCAGATGACCCAGACAGCATCCATACATTACCAGAAACGGCAAGGCCATGCGTGCCATTTATAAGGTTTGAGAAAGCATCATCTCGTATATTACGCACCGCTTCCAACCCTTCTTCGGCAAACATTGTTGCACGAACACGGTTTCCTGAAAGTACTGTTGCCTCCTGTCCATACAGCCACGCTCCCACTAAGGCAGTAATAAGCAACCCAAAAACAGAGCTTGCAAGAATAACCTCAACAAGTGAAAATCCTGCTTGCTTGCCTAACAAAGCTTTTTTTGACCCCACAAAGACTTGTGTGAAAGAGGTCGCGACGAAGGGATTAGTATGTAACTGTTCCTTTTTCATTGATGATTATATTTCTTATTTCATTACCACTTGAACTTAATGTGAGCATGCCAGTATGTTGAGGCAGACCAGAAAATTTTATATAGACAAACTCTTGTATACCCGAAGATGTAATACTTGTTGGCATATCAAAAACTTCGTCAAAACTACTATCTCGGCTTCGATAACTTGTTCCTTTAAACAGAATAATACTTCCACTTTGTATATATACACCCCAACTAATATCACCATCAACGGCTTGACTAAGTACCTGCGCGCGTCGCAAGGTTTGAGTCGCGGTAACTGCCGCAATATCCAGATTATTGCTTATTTGTAATCTATGGTAGATTGGAATTGAAAAACCAGCTATAAGCACAACAATTGCCAAAGAAAGCAAAATCTCTAGCATTGTAAATCCTGCTTGTTTATTCTTCTTCTGCATAATTAACAATAGTTATATATTGACCAAACACCCATCCGCTTTCATCATCAAGTAGCAAAATTTCATACCATCCATTTTCTTCGTTAATATAGCTATATTCTTCTTCGGGTATAGCTCTCCCTATAATTTCCCCTTCAAGCGACGCCTCACTACGAATATTAAGGTATCCAAGATTAGTAAAAAGAATCTTAAGCGATGGCAAAGGTTTTACTTTCGTTCCCTCTGTAGCTTTAGTTTTGGGGGGTGTTATTTCTGTATAAGGGGTAATTGTGTCTTTAGATGTTGCTAAATCAGGATTGGATAAATTATTTTCTTGAGACGCTTTTTGTTTAACTCTTTGCGAAGGGTCAGTGTTAAGATCACCAACCAGGCTATATATTGGTAAAATTACCGCCAACGCCACAGCCACTACGCCAAGCCAAACAATAACAAGTAAAATAGGCTCTAAAATAACGGTAAGATTTTTTGTTGTTGTCTCCATTTTAGCTTCGTATGTCTCGTTAATTTTTAAAAGCGATTCTCGAAGCTTTCCCGATTTTTCTCCAGCCATAATTATCTGTTGAACAGGTAGTGGAATAAGATGTCTTAGTTTCTTGTACTCAACAAAGCTTTTCTTAAATGAATTGCCCTCGTCAATGCTTGTTTTAAGATAAGCATAAAAAACTTTATAGCGCGCAAAAAAGGTTGCCTCTTTTAAAGATTCTATGGCACGTGTAATAGGCAACCCCGCATCAAGAAGCGTGCCAAGAAGATAAGAAAATCGAGCAAGTTCTACTTGTTGAATAAGTTCGCCAGTACCTGGTAGATAAAAAAGAATATTTTGCCCGATAAATTTGGTTTTTGGAAAATAAAAAATAAGATAAATAACAAGCACAACAAAGAATAAAAAAAATGGTATGACAACATTACCATACTCTGCTAAAAATTCCCCGAAAGCAATAAGTCCCTTTGTTAAAGGGGGGAGCTCAATTCGTAATTGACTAAAAACAAGAGCAAGTTTAGGTAAAATAAACCAAGCTATACCAGCACCGACAATAAGCGTAAGAGAAAGAACAAAAATAGGATACAAAAGCGCGCTTGTTATTTTAGAGCGAAACATCCTATCTTTTTTCTGTTGATTGCTAATAAGTTTGAGATTTTCGGAAAGTTTCCCTGATTCTTCACCTACTCGAATAAGTGATATTGTATAATCCGGAAAAAGTTTTACCCTCTCAAGCGCACTAGACAAAGATGAACCTGCCTCAATCTCTTTGACAATCCAACGTGTAATACTACGCATTGTTTTAGAACGCAGCTCTTTCTCGATAGAATCAAATCCCTCTAAAATACTCATCCCAGAGCCGATCAACATACCAATATTTTCAATCAGATAATCAAGATCTGCTGAGATTCCGACCTTTGTCCACACTCTTGGTAGTTTTGTCTCTTTTGTTCTGTTTTTCTGCATAAAAATTTTAATCTTGAGGTGACTCTGCAACTCGCTCCAGTTCTTCAATTGTAATAACGCCACTTTTCACTTTTTCAATGCCATCTTCAAACATCACCTTTCCTCCCTGTTCATTTGCTAATTTCCGTATCTCAGAGCTTGATGGAGTTTTTAAGATAAGTTCCTTCATTTCTTCGGTAACAGAGATGAGCTCAAATATTGCAATTCTACCGCTATAACCACTTCCACCACAATTACTACATCCCTTGCCCTGATAAAGTGTTGCGTCTTTATTAGTGAAAAATTGTCCAGCAGCTTTGTGTTTTTCAACTATGTTTTTTTGCGAAGAATCAATACTGTATCGACAGCTTTCACAAATCTTTCTAACTAAGCGTTGAGCCACAATTAACTCTAGGGTAGAAGAAAGTAAAAACGGCTCAATTCCCATATCAATCAATCTAGGAATAGCAGTTGCCGCATCATTAGCGTGAAAAGTAGAAAGAAGCAAATGCCCTGTAAGTGCAGCGTTAACAGCAATCTCTGCAGTTTCATTATCACGAATTTCACCAACAAGAATCGTATCAGGGTCTTGACGTACAATAGAGCGTAACCCTTTAGCAAAGGTGAGATTAGTTTGTGGATTTACCTGAATCTGGTTTACACCAAGCATCTTGTACTCCACAGGATCTTCAATAGTTGTAATATTTACATCCGGTTTATTGAGTAACTTTAAGATTGCATACAATGTTGTTGTTTTTCCAGAGCCAGTTGGACCAACAACCAGGATCATTCCAAATGGTTTTTGAGCCTCCCGCTCAAATATACGTTGATCATGAGGTGAAAGACCCAGATCAGACAAATTAAGACCATTAATATATGAGGAAAGAATACGCAAAACCACTTTTTCTCCTTCTACGGTGGGAACTATAGAAGTACGCATGTCAAAAATAATATTCTCCTTTTCATAATGCATCGAACCATCTTGCGCGGAAAAATGCTCGTCAATATGTAAACCACTTATCACTTTAACGCGATTTAGAATATTTTCGTATAATTCCTTAGAAATTACTCCAGCTGCTTGCAATACCCCATCAACGCGAAAACGAATCACCACCTTTTTATGTTGTGGCTCAAAATGGATATCAGAAGCATGATAAGAAAAAGCATCGCTAAAAATCTCATCTAAAATTTCAGGAGCAACTCGCTTTTGGCTTTCCAGTATTTTACTAAAACGAGTATCCAAGGGTTTTCGATAAGCAGAAAAAACAGCATCTATATCTTCGGGCAGTCCATATCCGATTTTTACCTCACTTTCGGGAAATATTTCCAAAAGCGCCGGAACCAATTCCTTAACCGTAGGATTATCTGTTGCTACAACAACCTCATCTTGACTTACAGAAAAAACTACCACCCGAAACTTTTTTGCAACATCTTCGGGGATTTTTAAAACTTGCTCTAATGAGGGCTGGTTAGAATTAAGATCCGCATAAGGAATCTGAAACGACTCGGCAATCGCCTGGCCTAGTAAGTCCTTAGTGGTGAGATTGATATCAAAAAGACTATCAGTAAAAGATATCCTCTTTAACCGCGAGTTCTCTTCTGCTTTATTAATATCCTCTGCTGTTGCGTAGTTTTCCCGAAGCAATATTTCTCTCAGCTTGTTATCATCAATATTCATCTTTTTCTAGATAAAAAAATGCTTTTACCTTTTCAACTATATCAGCAATCGGGATATTTGATTTTATAAAAAAATCTTGTGCACCAAGTTGGGCAAGTCTTTTTTTATCTTCATCTTGTCCTAAATTGCTTAAAATAAATACTGGTGTTTTAATGTTTTGTTCTTTTAATGCCTCCATAACCTTAAACCCATCCATCTCGGGCATAATAATGTCCAAAACAATCACGTCGAACGTCTCTCTTTCAAGGATGGTAAGTGCCTCGCTTCCATTATAAGCGTTTATTACAGAAAAATTGCTATGCTTAAACTTTAATGCAAGTGCTTTTGCCATCGGTTTTTCGTCTTCAATGATAAGTATTTTATGTGATGTGTTTTTCATATCTATAAAATTAAAAAAGTTAATCTACGTCTATATTAAATACTTTAGTAAATCTTTTTAAAATCTTAACTGCAGGATTGTTGTTTATCCCACTCTCAATACTAAAAATAGTATTGTTGTAACCTATACTTTAAATATTACTCAAATATTTAATAAGAGTCAAAAGTATGAATTAAGCTTTTTTGGAGAACAAATAAAAATATGCCAGTACAATGGTTTTTAATGTGATTTCGACTATGGAATAAAAAAGAACAAAATATTTATATGGTAACAAATGAAGAATTACTAAACCGACTTGATAAAGAATGGCAAGAAAGCTACACTCGAAGATTTTTAATTGTACTATTTACATTTTTATCAATTGGAATATATATGTGGGTAATTGGTATTGAAAACCCTTTACTTAATGCAGTTATTCCAGCACTGGGATTTACGCTCTCGACACTTTCTTTACCGTATTTTAGAAAATGGTGGGTAAACAAAAGTTAAAACTATAGAAAAGCCAAATTTTATTCAACCTTATAAACTGTGAAGAATGTAACTACAGCTAGCAAACCAACTATTTATTCAGATACGTTATTGTTAATTGTAACACTGTTGCAAAAGTACCCCACAAAAGATATGGAATATTAGCATACACAACCCAACGAAGTTCAGATGCAGAATGCCAAATAACATAAAACGCCCAAACAAGTGTTCCAACAACAAGCAAAATATCAATTGAAGCAAGCAAATTATTTTTCAGTCCAAATTGAATTGGCGTAAACGCCAAGTTAAAAATAATATTAAGAATAAATGGTAGGGCAATATAAACTGGTATCTTACCTTGAAAAATTTTATAAAAAACTGTACCAAACGAGAATATTATAATTGCATACAGAAAAGTCCAGACCGAGCCAAATAAAAAACTTGGAGGTGCCCAACTAGGCTTAATTAACTGCGAATACCAATTGTATGTGTTCATATCTTATTTTTACTTCTATGTTCTATCTTAGCATTTTTGTATGCAGTAAGCCCCCCACCTTTCATCTGTTTGGCTGGATATTTTTTATCCACATATTCCAGTTTATCAAAAGCAGCTTTTAAGATAAAAATATCATTTTCTTGGCAAAACTCGAGTAAATAAATAAAAACATCTGCAACTTCCGCAGCTATTTCTTTTTTATCTTTCTCTGCTAAAACCTTATTTCTACTTATATCTGTATTGTCCCACTGAAAATGTTCTAATAATTCTGCAGACTCTAAAACAATAGATTTTGCCAAATCAGCCGAGTCAAGATGAAGCCAGCCACGATCTTTTCTAAATTGATTAAGCTTTTCTTGAAAATCTTCTAAAGTAAATTTTGTTGAATCCATAGTTTTATGATTTAAATTACTTTTTTAATTATACCAAAATCTCTATAGATGCTTTTATCTTTTTTCTTCAACCACACATTCATTTTTCTAATTTTAGATTTTATTTAGAAAGCTTAAGGTTTTCTATTGAATTTAATATCTTCGAAATTCTTATCCTTAAAACAAAGTTAACTTTTTAGTGATCAATTCCTCAAAAGTCAATACTTTTAAGGAGGCATATGTCTACACATAAAATTACAATTATAATTTTTTTAATAATCTGGATATTTTTTACCAGCTAATGTGTCATTAATATATTTCTCTGAATCAAACTCAATTCCAAAAACTTCTTTCAACATTACCTTTGCAATATATGCATTTCCTAACTGATTAGGGTGTTGTAAATCAAGCTCCCCATCTTTTATCTCTTCAACTTCATTTTCTTCAGACAAAAATGTAAAAAACTTTTCTGTTGGAAATTTTTGATAAATATTAAACATATCAACTTTATAAAAACCTTCTATTTCGGGCATTTCCATAAAAGCCTTAGCATAAGGGATATATTCTTTGTTCTTAGTACTACCTTCCCCTGCTGGCGTAGAGTTACTCCAAACTAATTTAGAGCCACAAATTTTAACCCTATTATAAATTTTTCCAATATTTTCAACAGATTCATCAACACTAATACCTAAAGGTGCATCATTCCCCCCCATTAATCCAATTACAAGCTGAGGCTTAATCAAAAGTATGTCGTCAATATGATCTACAATATCTTTTGTAGTTGAACCATCATAAGCAAAATTAAATCCTTTAATTCCCCACTCCGCAGTTTTCCAATCACCCTCTAATATATCTGTAAGCTCGCTTTGTAAAACATAAATAACAATATCTCGCCAATTTGGGTGAACCCACTCACAACTTGTAATAGAATCACCCGTAAATACTATCCAATATTTACCGGTCATATTTAGGGTGTTTTTTATTTCGTTTAAATTAATCATGATTAAAAAACTCTTTCATAATCTCATTATTATGAAATGCCAAATCCATTGTTATTATTTCATCTTTTGAAAAATACTGTAATTTTTGTCCTTCGTGTAAATTAATTTTATCAATGTCTAAATCCATTTTTTTATAAAATACTGTTTGTGGATCATCTGAGAAATCAAAAAATTTAAAAAGTTGAAAATCTTGTAAATCAAGTTCTAATTCTTCTTCCATCTCTCTAACAATTGTTTGTTCTGCAGTCTCACCTTCTTCAACCTCCCCACCTAACAAATCCCAATAATTAGGAAATGAAAGATTTGGCTTATCATCTCTAAGTAAAAATAAAATTTTACCTTCACTATTTTCAAATATTATTTCTGCACCTTGTTTCATATTTTTTAACATAAAAGTTAATACTTGGCGGTGTGCGTTCGAAAAAATTCGAACAGATTTCGCCCAAAACCTGTCATGAGCGAAGTCGAACGGATTTATAGGGCGTGCGGAATTTTTACCCCGTAGCGAGCTTGCTCTGCTTCGGGGCGCCCCTAACCCTCTTCCTTTTTGCCCGCCCGCTTGGGCTTCACCCCCAAAACTTTTCGGCGGACGGAACAGAAAATAATTATCTTATGCCCAATCATTCCGAAGTAGTTTTTTTGATGGAGTAAGCACCAAAATTGCTTCCTCCTCTATTTTTTTAGGATTAACTTTATCAGCATTGCCAAAACTATCACTCAGAGTCCCTTCTTCATTAACCGTTAAAATATATTGGAATTTTTTGGTTTTTGCTAAATTTTCCAAATATTCATAAAGAGCTATGAAATGTGCTTTATCCATATGATCAAAAACTCCATCATGGATTAAAAAATTGGGAATATTAATTCCTTTGTTTATGGCGTGAAATAGTACCGAAATATCATAAATTAAAGTTTTTGCGCTGTTTTTTCCTGTAGATAAATCAGCTGGTAAAAAAACTTCCATTTTAACTTTACTATCAGTTTTGTTATTTGGCTCAAATGTAAAACCGTAACTCTTATCTTTATTTTCAGGAAAAATGGCATCATGAACTCCAAAAAAAATATTTCTAAAAGTAGAAATGTCAGCCTTTATTTCTCGAATAAAATTTGTAATTTCTAAATATAGTTTTGCAATTTCAGTTTCCCTCTCTGTTCTTTCTCTGTTTAAATCTTGATATAATTTAATTTTTCCTTCCAGATTGCTAAGCTTATTTCTCTTATCACTCAAACTCAAATACGCTTCTGATAAATCTTTTATTGCATCTTTTGCCTGCAAGAATCCAAACAATTTTGCCCTTTCTAATTCAAAACCTTGAATTAAAACCTCTCGCCTACCTATCTCTTTCTCCGTATTTAAAATTTCAGATGATAAAAACTCCTTTCGCGATTCAGCTATATTTTCTCTAAATTTTATTGCTTCATCTAATGTTTTCTTAATATTATTTGCCAATAATTCATTTAGGTCTTTATATAAATTCTTTATTTTTGTAGTTTTAACCAAATCTCCCAACTCATAACTCTCTTTATATGATATTACCTTATTTCTATCTAAATGATTTTGAAACCATAACTCCTTCATATCAGCAGTAAGTCTATTACTTTCTTCTTCAACATCCTTATACTGTTCTGCTAATTGAAATTTTTCTATATTCTTTTCATATTCCTGAACTTCTACCTTTAATCGATCGATTTTATTTTCAGCCTGAGGTATATCTTTCAAATTGTAAGTGTCAATGATAAATCCACTTACCTCTGTTAGTGCTTTATCTTTATTTTTTAAATCTGACTTTATATTGAAATTTTTCCAAAAAAGAGAATTATCAATTCCGAGAAAAAACAAATTGTATGGAACTAATTCCATTTTTGGAGGTCTCGAAAATTGAATCGGGTCTAAAAAGTTAACTTTAGTTTTAGGGTTCTCTTGTTTTTTAACAAAAAATGGCAATAATTTCCTTAACCATGAATTATCATATTCCCCTTTATACTCATTATTTTTAAAAACTAAATCGCAAAGATATTCTTTTGCTTCTTTGATTGATTCAAAAATAATAGGATTATTTATTTCCCCAACAACTATATTTTTACTAACTTCCTTGAGAGACCTCTTGATAATGTAATTTTTATTCTTGACACTAAATTCCAAAACAATCGAATAATTCTCAATATCATTATTTCTTTTAGCCGATTTAATATGTGCTGTCTCCGAAGAGAGAAGGGCATAATCAAGAAAATTAAGAAATAATGATTTACCGACTCCATTTAATGATTTTTTAGCATCTGAGCTTTTATCTTTTTTGGCAAATATAAAATTTACTCCGTTTTTAAATTCGACGGTCTTACTAAAAAGCCCCAGTGGTTCAGAATAAAGTTTATTAAGCAACATTTTTTTGTTTTAATAAAATATTATATTCATCAACCTGTATTATGCCTGATAACCAGAGAAAAGTAATGATGTTATAATACTGGTTTAAATTTACAGATTTCACTTTCTTTAAATTCTGGAAAAGATCTTCGATATTCCAATTTTTTCTTTTTTTTAAAATACTTAAAATATCTCCACCAATCACTAGCAGATTTTTCTCAAGTTGTTCGTGCTTTGATGGAATTAGCATAAACTTATTAAAACATAGATTTTTGGATTGCTCTAGCTTCTGGGCTTTTTCCAAAGTCGCACATTTCAAAAAAGTATAAAACAATAGATAGCGCATTCATATTGTAATCAGGATTTTCTCTATTTGATTCCTCAACACAATTCACCGACATTTGTTCGATAATTTTTACGCTTCCTATTTCTTCATAACTATTTTCTGAATTTTTTAAATTTCTAAAATCTTTTTGCAACCTTAGGACAAGAGCGTCAATCTTAGATTCATCTATTTCTCTCTGAGAATTAACAAACCTTTTCACTAAATCCCTCTTTTTCGTTGTTCTTAATGCCATTTCATTAACTGTTTGCAAGCTATCGCCAGAAAAATTCAATGGAATCTTTTTTAGGCCTTTTCCACTTGACGATTCCATAGCGTCCCCCTCTCCATTATTTCCTTCAAATAAATATTTAAAAATTTCTTCGATAATTCCAAAATCTTTTTTTTCTTCCTTATCAGCGTTTCCATAATACTTATTCGTGTTATGCGTTGTGCTATTATCAATAGCATCTCCTCCAGCCTGAAGAGCCTTTGAATCATTACCAGTGCTTTGATTTTGAGAATCATTAAACATAATTATTTTTTTGTATTGACGCTATTATCACTAGCATCTCTTCCAGCTTGAAAAGCTTTCGAATCATTACCAGTGCTTTGATTTTGTCTAATTTTTGCGACATTTTTGTTGATAAAGAACCCAATTATTGCAATCACAATACTTACAATCACTCCTACTGCTGCAATTATTCCCTCATTTGTATTTAAAAAATTAATCATATTTTTTAAAAATTATATTAGTTTGATTATAACTTTTTTTATGGACTATAACAAAAAATAATTTTTTGTAATACTTTGACCCATGTTTTCATAATTTAGTTTTATTTCAAATTACTCACAAACATACTTTGCTGATGATATACAGGCAAAGATATTTCTTCTACTACTTTGCCATCCAACATATTTATAATTGTATTTCCAATATGGAATCCTAAGTTTACAGGCACTGCATTACCAATTTGTTTATACTGCTGTGTTACTGATCCTACAAACTTCCAACTATCTGGAAACGACTGAATTCTTGCATACTCACGAACAGTTAATGGGCGTGTTTCATCTGGATGACACCTTTCAGTCTGTTTTTGGGCTGGACTACAAGTTAATGTTAACGAAGGTTGGTCCCAAGAAAGACGCCGTGCCATCCCAGTTTTTCCCCCACTCATATAGTAACTTGCCCCCATATATTCTTTTTGCAAACTTTCAGGTAATTCTCTCCAATATCCGCCAGGCGGAATTAGTTTTAATACTTCTCTTTTCTTTTCAGGATATTTTTGACCTTCAGATTTTGGGCAGTTATACAATGCTTCTCGTAATGGTACTATATAATCTTTTTCTTTCGGAAATACTATTGGAATATTTAAATCATTTCTAACTCCTATAATTATTAATCGTTCTCTTTTTTGTGCAACATCAAGATATTGGGATTTAAGCACTTTATATTTTACTTTGTAACCCAATTCTTCTAAAACTAAAATCATAGTTTTTAAAGTTCTTCCTCCATCATGGTTCAATAACCCTTTTACATTTTCTCCAATTGCAATTTTAGGTCTTACTTCTTTCACACACCTGGCAAATTCAAAAAATAAAGTGCCTCTAATATCTTCAAAGCCTCGCTTTTTCCCCGCGTAAGAAAATGTTTGGCAAGGAAATCCCCCCTGCACAATATCTGCTTGACTCTCTTTAAAGCTCAAATTTCTTATATCATCTTCAACAACATTCCAATCTGATTTATTAATACGAAGTGTTTGGCAAGCATGTTTATCATATTCATTCAATAAAACATGCTTAATACCAGCATTTTCCATTCCCAAAGCGGTTCCACCAGCACCTGCAAACAATTCAATTGCAGTGTAAGAAGACATTTTCCTGTTTTGCAGAACTTTAAACTCTTTCTTTGTATCACCCTCATTTTTATTTTTCACTCTTGTTATCTCTTCTAATAAAAACATCCGATCGTTCCTTTCATTTCGAAACGACTTTATTAAACCTGTTTTATCCCAACGTCTAATTGTATCTACGGAAATTTTTAATAGTGATGCAGCTTCACCTGCTGAAAGATAATTTGATTTAGAGGACATAATAAGATGAAAAAATTACTTAATATCTATCTTACAGTAATAACCTTTACATATGCAAAGGTTATTTTAAGGGAAATGCCATTTTAAATAATTCTAAGTATTTGAGAGTCTCATCTATACTGAGTTTATATTGAAAATTATCATTAATAACCACTGGCAAAATCTGAAAAAGCTCTTGCAGTGCATTTTCTCTTCCACTTGCTAAAGCATAAAAGCTAACTCCATCTATTACTCTAATTTTATTTCTAGTAGGTCTACGTTTTTGTGTTTTGTTATCAGGGGGGATAAAAGGTTTATCATATTTGTTTCTACCTTTTGGAACCACCTCAACGTAATAGCCAATGTAGTCTTTATATTCTGGAGTGTTTAATTTTGATTTAATTGAATCGTAAATTTCAACTTTATGATTACCTTTTGTCGTATTAAATTTGTTTTTAACTTCTGCAATAATTTTCAATTTCTCATTTATAACGTCTAACCCACCTCCAGTCCCTAAATTTTTCCACCCCACCATAGTACCTAAAATCTCTTGATGAAAATTGCCAATAGCATTTTGCATTGTTTTTTGCACTTGCCTTGCTTTTTCCTGATTAATCCACTCCTTGTAGGAGATTGTATGGGTTACCCCTTGAAAAAGTGCTGAAAATGGATCTATAACATTTTTATGTAAATTTTCTTCTGTATTTAGATCTGCATTTTCAATAACTGCAACAACAGTAGCAATAGCACTAATCAAATTTTCATCTGAAATAAATTTAAGATAAGCCATAACAAACTACATTACTAGTACTACTTAGATTCTTGATAAAGCACGCTCATATTTGTTTCTGCTCTCTTTATATAACAAAGTCTGACTTTGTTAAACTCAAAAATATAATTCTTGGGTTCGTCCAACGAACCTCAACTTGCCAAACTCGTTTGACGAGTTGGCGGAGGGGGTGGGATTTCCCCGACAGTAGTCGGGACTAGTCCCGATTCGAAGAATCGGGGGAACCCATCTTTTCTAATACTTCCGCTATACTTTTTATTTTCTTAAACCTTATTTCCAATCCCTTTGCATCTTTCTTGGTCTTACAACTTATGTATTTTGTTATTTCGTATGGTGCATGCCCTTTCGTGTATTTACTCTTTCCCTTGTTATGTTCTATCAACCTTTCTTTTACCCCTTTTCCTGTGTAGCCTATGTAGTATGTTCCGTCTCTCTGACTTTTTAGTATATGGACATCACATACCATAATCGGACAATAAGTGGCATAATATATACATGCCCAAAATATGCCCAAGACTAACTGAAGATCAAGTAAATGAATTAGCTGTTTTGTTAAAATCCAAACCTGATG
>Ga0210057_1007492_pt1 | contig 13204 bp, 8 predicted proteins | sample CryGeyCG2114_010_2_FD_183968 | JGI IMG/M metagenome (GOLD analysis project Ga0210057, IMG submission 183968) | Groundwater microbial communities from aquifer - Crystal Geyser CG10_big_fil_rev_8/21/14_0.10 (SPAdes) (version 2) | ecosystem: Environmental > Aquatic > Deep subsurface > Groundwater ... | reverse complement strand
GTTTAATTAACAGCCGTGTTTTATAGAAGGGAATACGATTTTCTAATTCCGCGATTATTTCCGGACGTTCCGGACGGGGCCCGATAAAACTCATTTCACCGCGTAAAATATTTAAAACTTGAGGAATTTCATCTAGTCTCGTGCGGCGCAGAAAAGAACCGAAACGAGTAATCCGTGAGTCGCCCTCTATGGTTAAAGATCGGTCATTATTTTCTTCACGCATGGTGCGAAATTTTATAATATTGAAAACTTTTTCATTCTTACCTAAACGTTTCTGGCGAAAGAAAATCGGTCCGCGGCTTTCCAGTTTAATTATTAAAGCGATTAAAGGCCAGAATACTAAAGAAACCAAAAAAACGATTAAAGCCCCAGAAAAATCCATTATTTGTTTAATGAAATTAAAATAATTTTTACTGCCTTCACTTAAATTTTCTAAAAACCAGTTTTGACCGATTTCTTCAACTGGTATTTTTCCACTAATAAGCTCATAGAAATCAGGGTAGTTAAAAAAGTTAAGATTATAAGCTAAACAGCTGAATAAAATATCATTTAATTTTGAGCCCTGGCCGAAATCATCGCAAACAACAATCGTGTGAATATTTTTATCGCTGATATTTTCTTCTAAAGATTTTACTTCCTCGGCAGTTTTGAAAATTAGCGCAGTTGAATAACCGGCGCCGGGTCTATCCTGAAGGGCGGCTAATATTTTTTCAGTTTTTTCGTTGAAACCGATAATCGCTAAATTTTCTGTTAATTGTGAAGAGCTTAGAAGTGTTTGATAGAGCAATCTAAAAATGTAAAAAAGCCCTATAAAAATTACGCTGAAAATTGCCAAATTGGTTTTTGGAGTAATCGTGGATGAAACTCTTAAATAGAAATAAAGGGTCGCGAGTAAACTACTGATAATCGCCGTGTTGCTTAAGCGGCTTAAAAATTTTCGGCTGCTGGCTTTTAAATTTAAATCATAAAGATCATTAATATAGAGAATTAAGAGCCAAATGATAAATACCGGCAAAAATTTCGGCCAATGATTACGCCAATTTTCGCTCCAAGTATTTTGCTGGTAGCGGATGACCAAAGTTAAAAATAAGGCCAGATGTAAAAAGGCTAAGTCGCTGATGAATAGAAATATTTTTTTTGAGCGGTTAAGCATAAACGTTTAAGCATAATAAGTCATTTTTTCTTCTGATATAAGCTATTTTAAATATATCAACTTAAGTTGTAAAAATCAATAAAATGAAAAATAAATAATCCGAAAAATGCCTTTTTTTATTTAAAAAATATGCTATAATAAAATTATTAAAGCTTTTTTACTAAGCTTTAGGTTGTATTATGCTAATATTAAACAAAAAATATTATTTTCTCATTATCGGATTATTAATCGGAGTTTTTTGCTTAATTGAACCGTCTGGCGTAGTTCGAGCGAGCGATACGTCGGTTGTTCAAGTAAAAACAAAAACCAGTCCGGTGGTTTATTTTTTAAGTAATAAATATCATCTTAAAAAATCTTATATTAACTCTACGGCTTATTTAAGTTACGGAAATAAATGGTCGGATATTAAGGTTGTGTCCGCTTCTTATTTAACAGCTTGGCCGGAAGCACAACTATTTCGAGCCGCCGGTACTCCGAATATTTATTATGTTAAAGGAACTAAAAAAACTTTAATTAAAAGTCTAGCTGATTTAGTTAAAAATAAATTTGTGGGTGTTCCGGTTTTAGACGTTAGTGCGGTTGATTTAGTTCAATATGAAACTCTGTCTTATGGAGATTTAGGTTTAACGGCGGCATTAAGCGCTAATACCGCTAATACTTCGGGCTCAGGCACAAACACGTCAAACTCAAACACGTCGGGCGCGAACGGCTCTAACACCTCAGATGCGAATTCGTCAGACACGAACAATTCCAATAATTCTGGAACAAATAATTCTAGCCAATCCGGGCTTAGTTTAAAAGTTTATAATGATTCAGTAAGCGGTGCTAATAATAATTCTTTAGTTCCAGGAACTAATGATAATCTTTTGGGTGTTTTTCGCTTTAGTGCGCCGACCTTAGCTACTATTACCTCTTTGACCTTTAATTTAAAAGGTCTTTATAGCGGCGATAGTATTAATGCTTTCACGGTTCGTGATGCTAGCGATGTGAAATATCGCGCTAATGTTAGTTGGCGTTCCAGTAATCACCAAATTATTATTAATTTCCCGGACACTCTAAGTCTTAATTCAGGAGAGGAGCTAAGCGTTAAAATTTTAGCTAACTTAAATACTTGTGCGGATTGTAATAATCAAACTTTATATTTAGAATTAGCCGATGCCGCCGGAGTTACTGCGAGTTTACCGGCTTCTGCTGTTTGGCCGCTTCAAGGAACGCAATTTAAATTAGTTTCCAATTCCAATATTTTAGGTCAAGTTAGCGCGCAAATGAATAGTTTAGCTTCTAGTAGTCTTATAGTTACGAATGGTTCTCGTTTAATTGCTAAATTATCATTAAGTGAGCTAAGCGGTAGTGAGGATGTGTTAGTCAAACAGTTAATTTTCCGTAATAATGGCTCGGCTAATATAAATGATTGGCAGAATTTTAGTTTATTACAAGACAATCAAGCTATTGCTCGTACCGCCGCCCTTGATTCTAATCATCGGATTGTTTTTGATATTAATTATTTACGAGTAATTAAAGGTGTTAAATCAGATTTTAGAATAACAGCCGAATTAAAACCCGATTATACCCCCACTCATGATTATAATTTACAGTTAACTGATTTGACGGGTGTCGGCGGTACTTATAATTTATCACTTAATCCTAGTATTAGTAATGTAAATGAAACTTTTTCTTTAAACTAGTTTTATTTTGATATTTTCTTTAAATTTTAAATTAAAATTTTTTAAAATTATATGTTGAAAAAAATAAAAATAAATCGGCCCTTTGGTTTTTATCGCTCTCTTAATCTCTATCGGACTTTTAATTTTTATCGCTCCGCCAGTTTTTTTGTTTTTATTTTCGCTTTCCTGATTTTTAATTTCTTATTTTTTCGCGTATCTAATGTTCAAGCGGCTGTTTGTTCAGAGAACACTAATTTAAATTTTGTCGCCAGCGATCCTAGTGGCGCTTTTATTTCTAATGCTCGCGTGACTGTTTATACGCAAGTAATTGATGTTAATGGTCAGCCAAAACCGGGGACTCAGGTAGCGAGTGCTAGCACTGATGCGGTTTTAGGAACAGCTAGTTTAAGTTGGCGTCGCGATATTGCCAGTGAAACATATGCCGTTAAAGTTTTACCTTCCGGTAATAATGATACGGCTAGTTTTTGGTATTATGGCGAGGTTCTAGATTGCGGCGGGAGCGCGACTATGAGCGAAACTTTGAGCGGTATTTTATTTGTTTTACATAGTTCTAATGGCAACGCTCTTACCAATGCCAGTTTTAAAGTTTATTCGCAGGTTTATGATTCTATTGATAATCCTCAAAAACAGTTTAATCAGTTAATAATCAGTCCTAATTCCGGTACATCGGGCCAGGTGATGGTTTATGTTCCGCAAAGCAGTGTTCGTAGCCGTGATCGAATTAAAAGCGATTATTATGCTTTAAATATAAATCGTAGCAGTCAAAATTTTAACTTTTATGACATTTCCGTAAGCGACGGGCAAGCAACAACTCTTAATTATTTTATTCCATCTTTAAATGTTAATTTACAAGATTCTACCGGAGCTTTATTTCCGAGCGGAACGAATGTAACTGTTTTTAGGCAGGAAGTTGATGTTAATAATTTACGTCAAGCCGGAACGCAGGTTGGTAGTTTTGTTTTAGGTAGCGGCGGTAACGGAATTTTAGATATTGCGCCAGGCTTATATGTTTTAGGAATTAAAGATAAAAATAATGTTTATCAATATTTTTGGGATTTACAAGTAACCGATGGTCAAGCTAACAATTATAATTTAACTTCCAAGTCTAATCAAAATACTCCTTCTTTAACGACCAGTTGCCCGAATAATTCTCAATTAACTATAACTTTACAAAATGCTTCCGGAGCGCTTATTTCTGGCTTAAAATATGCTGTTTATGAACAAGGTTCTGATTCTCGTGGTTTACCAGTAGCCGGGACTAAGGTTAACAGCGGAACGATTAATAGTATCGGCCAAGCTAATTTTAGTTTTCGTCCTGATCCGCGGAAGGTCTATGCTTTAAAAGTTTGGGATCATCAGGAAAATTTAGGAACTTTTTGGTTTTTTAGCGCCATTCGTTTTGTTTGTGGTTATGATCAAACTTTAACGGAAACAATTCCTGCTTTACATATTGTTTTACGCGACTCTCGAGGTCAATTAAAACGTAATTATAGTTTTTCACTATATACTCAGAACTACGATGCCGACAATCGTCCCTTTTTTGAAAATAAAGATCTAATCGCTAATTTGAAAACTGATGGCGGCGGCGAGGCGACGGTTTATGTCGCTCCTTATAATACCTATGTCCCTAATCAATCGGGAATTTACGCCTTAAGCGTTCGTGATTCTAATGGTAATAATTCTTCTTTTTATAATATTAAAATGCCGGCTGATCAAGATTATACTTATGAATCTGCCTTGAGCGGCGTTAACGGGGAATTGCGCGATCCCCAAGGCCATGCTTTGGCTAATAAGGATTTACAGCTTTTCGAAGAGTTAACCAGTAGTCAGCGTTTAAGTTTAGGAAATAAATTGATGTCTTTAAAAACTAGTTCTACCGGAAAATTTGGATTCGAATATCCATATGGCAATTATGCTTTAGTTTCTTTTGATGACTTTAATCAGCAAAATGTTTTTTGGAATTTAACAACTAGGTCTGGTAATAATTATCAAAATTTAATTAATAGCGCCGTTAGTTTTAGTTTATCTAATTCACAGGGTGAGGCTTTAGCTGATAATCCTTCTGTAACTCTTTATACTTTAAATAAAAATAATAGCGGCTATTATTTTCAAGGTCAGCAGGTCGACACAATTTCTTTAACAAATGGAAAAAGTATTTTGAAATCTTTAGCGATTGGAACATATTTAGCGGTGTATAATGGTTTAGGTAATCGGCAGTATGGCCAAGCTTTTTATCTGAAGCGGGGAGAATTCTATGCCGTAAAAATTAATGTTAGTTCAAAATATTTAATTTCTAGTAATCAGTCTTTTAGTTTACCGTCGGCCGCTCTTAATCTTGTTCCTTTAAGTTCTAGCGCTTCTTTTGACTCTGCGGGTAATACTACTAATTCTAATAATTCCGGAAATGCTTCTGTTAATAGCGCGACAGCGCGTGCTCTAGCTACTCGTTTACAAGGACGAATATTATTACAAGTCGAGGATAAGGGGCAGGCCTGGTATGTTAATCCTGATGATAATAAAAAATATGCTCTTGGCCGTCCGCAAGATGCTTTTAATATTATGCGTCGTTTTGCTCTGGGAGTTTCTAATAGTGATTTTGCGGCTATTCAAAAAAATTCTAGTGCCTGGTCAAGACTTTTAGGAAAAATTCTTATTAAGCCGGAAGATAATGGCCGGGCTTATTATTTCGATCCGATAACTAAAGAACTTAATTATTTAGGCCGGCCGCAGGATGCTTTTAATATTATGCGTAATCAGGGATTGGGAATTACTAATAATGATTTATCTAATATTAATTCTGGAGAATAGAATTAATGTCAGGAGACTTAGCTTTTAAAAATAAGATTTTATGGAAAAACCCTTAAAATATAATTGGCCGGAGTTTGGTAACAGTAAAGTTATTGAGTTTCTGGATAAAAGTTTAGAAAACAATAAGTTGGCTCAAACTTATATTTTTTTAGGACCAAGCGACTTAGGAAAATTTACTATTGCTTTAGCCTTTGCTAGTAATTTACAGGGTAATCCCCAGGGTTTTAATAGTGATTTACATATTTTAGATGTGGAAGAAGATCAGAAGGGAATTTCTATTGAAGCGACGCGTAATTTTATTAAAACTTTAAATTTGAGTTCTTTTTTAAATTCCTATAAAATAGGAATTGTTAAAGAAGCGGATTTATTGAGTTCAGAGGCGAAAAGCGCTTTGCTTAAAACCCTTGAAGAGCCTCAAGATAAAGTTGTTATTATTTTGTTGGCGACTGATGAAAATAATTTACCGGCAACGATTTTAAGTCGCGCGCAGGTTATTTATTTTTATCCCGTTCCGGCCGAAACAATTTATGATTATTTAATTGCTACTTACGGCGCCAATCGTTCTTTAGCAAAAGATTTAGCCAATCTCGCTTTGGGTCGACCCTTGTTGGCGGTAAAATTATGGGAGAAACCGGAGGAATATAAAACTTATTTAGAGTCGGCTGAAACCTGGTTAAGTTTACCTTCCTTAGACGTTAATGCTCGTTTATTGGAGCTTGATAAAATTTTTAAAGATAAAACCTGGAGCAAGCAGGCGCTTAATACAGCCGAATCAGTATTGTACATGGCCGAGGGTTTAGCGCGTGATTTGTTGCTATTAAATTTTAATCAACAGGAAAATATTCAGCACTCGGCTATAAAACCCGCTCTGGAAAAAGGCTTATTATTTTTAAATAAATCTGCTGATGATAATGGAATATTAATTTTGCAACAATTAAAATTAATCGCTCAGGCTAAGGAATATTTAGTTGCCAATGTTAATCCGCGTTTAGTTTTAGAACAAGTAGCTATCAACTTGTAGCTATCAACTTGTAGTCAACAACCTTTAATTTAAATAATTTTATCTTAATTTAAAATATAAATTATTATGTCCAGTAAAATTTTAAAAACTATCGTTGCTTTAGGAGCAGTCGCCCTACTTAGTTCCGCTTGTTCTTTAACTACAGTTAATAATTCAACCGGTCAGGTTAGCGCAACTGGAGTTAATAGTAGTGTTTTTTTCTCAACTAATAGCGGTGATAATTGGCGCCCGGTTAATTCTATCCCGACAACTAACGGTCAGACCTTGAGCCTTAACGGTTTAAATGTTAAAACTTTGCGAGCCGACCCGGTGGATAGCTCCGCTATTTATTTAGCTACTTACGATCAAGGTTTATACTATACCTATAATATTAATAATGGCTGGAATCATGTCGCCGGCTTGCCGCTAACTACCATTAATGATGTTCAAGTTGACCCAAAAAGTAAATGTATTATTTATGCGGCCGTTTCTAACCGCTTATATCGCTCCACTGATTGTACAAGAAATTGGGATCAAGTTTATTTTGATAGTAGTGCCAGCGTTAGCGTTAATACTATTGTGGTTGATCACACGAATCCTCATAATATTTATATCGGAACATCACGAGGAGAAATTATTAAAAGTATTGATGGTGGAAATTCTTGGCGGACCATTAATCGTTTAAATAACGGGGTAGCTCGTTTGATTATTTCTCCACTTGATAGCGGTTTATTATTTGCGGCGACCGTCAAAAATGAAATTTTTAGCTTTTCTTCAAATAGCCGAACTAACGCCGCTGACTTAACTAATATTGATCAGAATTTTTCTATCGATAACTGGACTGATTTAAATGATGTTTTATCTTCTTATAATTTAGGACAAAATTTTCGTGATATTATTATTACGCCTTATGACGGCCTTATTTTCCTTATAACCGATAAATTAATATTACGTTCCCCAGATCAAGGAATTACTTGGGAAAATATTAAATTAATTCAACCACCGACCGATACCATTATTAAAGCCATAGCCGTTAACCCACAAAAATCTAGTGATTTATATTATGTGACTAATACTACTTTATTTAGATCAACTGATGCCGGAGTTAGTTGGAATACGCAAAGTTTGCCTTCCGGTCGTATTGGGCAATCTTTAGTTGTTGATGCTCAGCATCCTAATAATATTTATTTAGGAACAATTAAACTTGCCAATTAAAAAGACTAATAATTAAAAAAGATTGTTAATTAAAAGACAAGTAATCAAAAAGTTTACCAATTAAAAAGACTGATAATTATTTAAAATAAAAATAATATGAATGAATATTTACAAGCTAAGCAGGGAGATTTTGCCCATGCTTTAGATTTTTTTAAGAAAGAAATCGCTAACCTACGAACTGGCCAGGCCAATCCTTCGGTTTTAGATCAAGTTCAGGTTGAAGCTTATGGCGTTATGAATCCTTTAAATGCTGTTAGTAATATCGCTATATCCGATTCTCATAGCATTATAATCGCTCCTTGGGATAAAGGAGTTATTAAGGGTATTGAAAAAGTAATTGTTGAGGCTAATCTAGGTTTAGGGGTTGTTAATGAAGGCGACAAAATTCGTTTAAATGTTCCGCCTTTGACCGAAGAAAACCGCAAAGAGTTAGTTAAAAAATTAAATGAAAAAATGGAAAAGACGCGTATTATCTTACGAGGAGTTCGTGATAACATTAAAAGTTCTATTGAACGTGTTTTTGATGATAAGGAAATAAGTGAAGACGATAAATTTCGCTTTATTAAAGAATTGGATGAATTTTCCGCGTTAAAAAATGAAGAATTGAAAAATATTCGCGATCGCAAAGAAAAAGATATTATGGTGATTTAAAAGGTCAAGGGGAAATTTAATTATTTATTATAAATTTTTATGTTGTTGACGATTGTTATATTTATTTTAGTTTTGTCGGTTTTAGTTTTTGCTCATGAATCCGGTCATTTTTTTACCGCCCGGCGTTTCGGCGTTAAGGCGGAAGAATTTGGTTTTGGTTTTCCGCCGCGCGCTATTGGTTGGTACCTGAATGTTGCCGGGAAATGGCGTCGGGTTATGGGCACTAAAGATAGAGAACTCTTAGAAAATAGCGGCGATGAAAATTTAATCCCGGGAAAAGATAATACTATTTATTCTCTTAATTGGTTACCAATCGGCGGTTTTGTAAAAATTAAAGGGGAAAACGGAGAAGGACAAAATGATAGCGACAGTTTTGCTTCAAAAAGTATTTGGAAGAGAGTGGTGATTTTATCGGCCGGAGTAATCATGAATATTATTTTAGCCTGGTTTTTATTTTCAATTGGTTACATGGTTGGTTTACCACAATCAACTGACACTTTAGGCGCTAAGGCACGTGTTACTGAAATGCATGTTATTGTGGCTGATGTTATGCCCGCCTCGCCGGCTGATGTCGCCGGGTTAAAGAGTGGTGATTTTATTTTGGAAGTTGGTCAAACCGTTGTTACTAGTGAAAAATCATTGCAAGATGCGATAGCTGTTAGTGCTAATCAAGAAACTAATTTACTTATTCAACGTGAGAATAACGAAGAAACTTTAAAAGTTACTCCGCTGTCTAAAGATGGTGCGCGAGCCACTATCGGCGTGGGAATTTTTTCTTCCGGTTTAGTTTCATATCCTTTTTTCTCAGCTCTTTGGGAGGGAGCTAAAACCGATGTTTGGGTTTTAAAACAAATTTTTGTTTCGTTGGGTACTTTATTTGCCAGTATTTTTCACGGTCAAAATGTTAGTGAACAATTTGCCGGACCAATCGGTATAGCTAATATTACCGGTCAGGCCGCTCGTCTCGGTTTTACTTATTTGTTACAATTTACAGCTTTGTTATCTTTAAATTTAGCAGTTATAAATATTTTACCGTTTCCAGCGCTTGATGGCGGACGTATCCTATTCTTGTTAATAGAAAAAGCTAAAGGGAAACCGGTTCGTCGTGAAATAGAAACTCTTATTCATAATATCGGATTTTTGTTGCTTATTGCCTTAGTTTTGTTTATAACTTATAAGGATATAATTAAATTATTTTAAATAAATTTTTAGATTTAACGGTAATGCTTTCGGGCGCCTGTAATTTCGTAGAGTAAAAACGAGCTTGAGCGAGTTTTTACCACAGAAATTACCGAAGCAAAGAAAGTATTACCGTTAAATCTGGGAGATATAAAAATTTTATGAAAATTAATATTAAGGCTACTAAGCTGGAATTAACTAAAGCGATTTCTGATTATTTTCAACTTAAAATGAATAGCTTGGAAAAATATCTGGGAGATGTTAAGGTAATTAACTGCGATGTGGAGATTTCTAAAACTATTGGTAATCGCAATAAAGGTGAGATTTTTCGAGCAGAAGTTAATTTAATGGTGCCGCGCCAGTTATTGCGCGTGGAAAAAACGGAAAAAGATTTATATAAAGCGATTGATAAAGTTAAAGATCACTTAGAGTTAGTAATTAAGAAATATAAAGATAAAATTATTGATAAACAAAAGGGAAAGTAAAATACCTAAAACATTATGAACATTTTTGATATTTTTGGTGATGCCAACGAAAAAATAATTAAAAAATTAGATCCCATAATTAATAAAGTCGGTAGTTTTGAGCCCGACTTGCAAAAATTATCGGCCGATGAATTAAAAGCCAAAACTACTGAATTTAAAGCTCGTCTTAAAAAAGGAGAAACTTTAGACGATCTTTTACCGGAAGCTTTTGCGACTATTCGCGAGGCCGCTTGGCGGATTTTGCATCAACGTCATTTTGACGTGCAATTAGTCGGCGGTATTGTTTTGCATCGTGGACAAATTGCGGAAATGAAAACTGGAGAAGGAAAAACTTTAGTAGCGACCTTGCCTTTATATTTAAATGCCTTAGAAGAAAAAGGTGCTCATTTAATTACCGTTAATGATTATTTGGCTCGTTTAGGAGCCGGTTGGATGGCGCCGGTTTTTCATTCTTTAGGACTTTCAACCGGAGTAATAGTTCACGAAAATGCTTTTGTTTATGATCCGGAATATGTTGATGAAAGCCAATATGACGACCGTTTAAAACATTTTCGTCGCACACCGCGTCGTGAGGCTTATTATTGTGATATTACATATGGCACAAATAATGAATTTGGTTTTGATTATTTGCGCGATAATATGGTTTATGAACTTAGCCAAACAGTGCAACGTTCTTTGCATTATGCGATTGTCGATGAAATTGACTCCATTTTAATTGATGAAGCCCGTACCCCTTTGATTATTAGCGCAGCCGCTGAAGAGTCGACTGATAAATATTTTAAATTTGCGCAAATTGTTTCTAATTTAGAAGAAAATGAAGATTATAATATTGATGAAAAAATGCGAGCGGCCACTTTAACAGAAAATGGAATAAATAAGGTAGAGAAAATTTTAGGAATCGGTAATATTTATGTCGAGGGTGGTATAAAAGAAGTTCATCATTTAGAACAAGCCTTAAAAGCGCGCGTTCTTTTTAAACGTGATAAAGATTATGTTGTTAAAGACGGAGAAATTATTATTGTTGATGAATTTACCGGCCGCATGATGCCGGGGCGTCGTTATAGCGAAGGCTTACATCAATCCATTGAAGCTAAAGAGGGAGTTGAGGTTCAAAAAGAATCCCAGACCATGGCGACGATTACTTTCCAGAATTTATTTCGTTTGTATAAAAAATTATCCGGTATGACCGGTACCGCCGCCACTGAAGCGGAAGAATTCCATAAAATTTATAAATTAGAAACTATTGTTATTCCGACCAATAAACCAAATGATCGGAAAGATTTAAATGATTTGATTTATCGAACGGAAATGGATAAGTATCAGGCGGCGATTAAAGACATTAAAGAACGTAATGCTAAAGGACAGCCGGTTTTAATCGGTACAATTTCTATTGAAAAAAATGAAGTTTTAGCAGAGTTAATGGAAAGAGAAGGTTTGCATCCTAATATGTTAAATGCTAAAAATCATCAAAAAGAAGCGGAGGTTATTGCTCAGGCTGGACGCAAAGGATCAATTACGCTAGCTACTAATATGGCTGGGCGTGGCGTTGATATTCTTTTAGGTGGCAGTCCTTTAATCGAGTCGGAGCAAGCTGAAGTTCGAGCTTTAGGCGGTTTGCACGTTGTTGGTACTGAACGTCATGAATCACGACGTATTGATAATCAGTTACGTGGTCGAGCCGGACGTCAGGGAGATCCCGGTTCTTCGCAATTTTATGTTTCTACTGAAGATGATCTAATGCGTATTTTTGGAGGTGATAAAATGCGCGGCTTAATGGAAACTTTAAAGGTTCCGGCTGATATGCCGATTGAAAATAAAATGATTTCTAAATCAATTGAAAGCGCTCAGAAAAAAGTTGAGGGCAATAATTTTGATATGAGAAAACATTTAGTGGAATATGATGATGTTATTAATCATCACCGAACAGCGATTTATAATCGTCGTCGCGAAATTTTAGAAATTGCTGAAAGAATAAAATCCGGGGAAGTAGTTGTTGAGAATGTTGAAGCTAAATTGGAAAATCAGATTGATAAAAAAATAGAAGCTTCAAAAAATGAAACAGAAAAAAAGACTGATAAAAAGTTAGAAGGCGATAAACCCGAGCCGATATTAAGCGATATTATTTTAGATATGATCAGAACGGAAATTACGAATGTTGTTAATTTCCATTGTTCCGCTGAAGCTGCCTCTGATTGGAATATAAAAGAAATTTATGAAACGATGCGGACAATTTGGAATATTGATGCTGATAGTCAAGAAAAGTTAATAGAATTCTTTAAAGGAACGGGATCTCGGGAAATAATGAAAGAAGAAATGGTTAATTATTTAGAAGGTTTAGCCTTAGCTCGTTATAAAGAATTAAATATTGATTTTGCTCGCGCTAATTTAGAATTTATTGAAGTTGAAAAGGGAATTTTGATTAAATCAATTGATGAGATGTGGGTAGAGCATTTAGAAACTGTTGATTACTTGCGGAGAGGAATCGGTTTGCGCGGTTATGGCCAGCATGATCCTTTAGTAGAATATAAAAAAGAAGCCTATCATCTTTATCAGGAGCTTAATAATTTAATTAATAAACAAGTAGTTTATTCAATTTATAAAACTGGCGATGCTTTACGCATGACGTCTGCTTCTAATATTAAGCTTTTCGCCGATCAAGGAGAAAAAAATTTAAGTTTTAGCGGGGCGGCGAAAGAAATGCATAAAGGAGCGGAAGCCCGCAATACTGTTGATTTAGTACATGAAAAAGAAAAGGATGATACCGGAGAAAAAATCGGTCGCAATGATCTTTGCCCTTGTGGTAGTGGTAAAAAATATAAGAAATGTTGTGGAAAATAATTAAAAAATCTAGAAAAGTAAGAGTGAAACTCTAGAAGTTAAATAAATAATTTAAATTTTTAAATATATGCCAGACAAACAACTTGATTTTTTTAATATTTTTGATGAAGTTTCTAAAAATCCTCGAAAAGTTTCGAGTGCGAAAAATGAAGAAAAAACTGAAGAAAATAAAGAAAAACCTGATAGAGAA
>Ga0210057_1007491_pt1 | contig 13204 bp, 14 predicted proteins | sample CryGeyCG2114_010_2_FD_183968 | JGI IMG/M metagenome (GOLD analysis project Ga0210057, IMG submission 183968) | Groundwater microbial communities from aquifer - Crystal Geyser CG10_big_fil_rev_8/21/14_0.10 (SPAdes) (version 2) | ecosystem: Environmental > Aquatic > Deep subsurface > Groundwater ... | reverse complement strand
CCGCCACTCTGGAAATGGCTCCTGGCCAGGGTCGAGTCATGATCCTTGATGATGTTTTGGCCACCGGCGGAACTCTTCAGGCAGCGATGAACATCTGTGAAAAAGCGGGTTATCAGCTCGAGCAGGTGGCTGTTCTCATCAATCTGACTTTTTTAAACCAAATGAATTTTCGCGACAAAGCGGTTTTTTCTGTTATCCAATACTGAGGACTTTATGCTTCGATCTTCCGACATCGCCATTATTATCGCACTTCCCATGGAAACCCAGGGCCTGTTCGAGCATTTACCTGTCCACTATTGTGGCATTGGCAAAATCAACGCCGCTCACAAGACCACCGAGGTGATCTTAAAAACCAATTGCCGTCACATCTTGAATCTGGGCACCGCCGGAAGCCATCGCTTCCACACCCACTCATTGGTGGAATGCAGCTCTCTGGTTCAACGGGATATGGATCTCTCCCCTTTGGGTTTTCCATTGGGCGACACTCCGATGGACGAGGTGAAGGGAAAAATCTCGTTACCGCGTCTCTGCCAGGATCTCCCCCATGGAACCTGCGGAACCGGCGACCGATTCGAGGTTGGTCCGCCGCAGCTCGATTGTGACATGGTGGACATGGAGGCCTACGCCATCGCGAAGGTCTGTCAAAAAATGAAGGTCAATTTCTCTGGATTTAAATACATCACTGATGGTTCAGATCATCAGGCCCACGAAGACTGGTACAAAAACTTGAAACCAGGGGCGGAGAGACTGCTTCAGCTTTTCGAAAGCCTGGTTCGACACGAGCCATAGACTCAATTTTTTTAACGATACCCAAAATACAGACCTCAGCGCGCCGATTGCGCGCTGGGTTGTTAAAGAAAGGTGCTTCTTATTGCTGGAATTTCAGGACACGGGCTTCGATGTGGAAAGCATCGCTAGAGTTGCAAAATCCGGGGCCCATCAAAGTTTCAAGTTCAAATTTATCAGCGATGGCTCGATAAGTGTCATTGGCCAAACTGCATCCACGAGAGGCTCGGAGAGTGACGACTTTATAGTCTGCTGCTCGAGCTGAGCTGTTATTGACGTTGGTTGAGCGTGCAGATGAAAATCTTGCAGAAACCGTTGCTGGCATTGGTCGACGAATCGTGTTGTCAATTCCTCCCGTGCAATGAACACGCACGTCTTCAGCGCCCAGTTTATTCAGCATTCCGCGAACAAAGCTTTCAACATAATCACAGTTGTAATAGGTGTGTTCACCAGGTCCCGTCATTCGGGACAATATGAAACTTGTCCGCTGCATTTCGCTGACCGCAGAAACGGACGCTGTCGAAATTTGACCCAAAAGCATTGCAAAACAGATGATCAAAATATTTTTCATTGTGCACCTCCATGGTGGTTGAAATCATTATTGGCTCTATGCTTGCTCCCGACGAGAAGCTCAGTCAAGAGCAACGCAAAGCGATGACTCTATTGTCGATAAAGCAACCCATTGAACTGAAAACTTCCATCCTTGGAGTCCCACCTCTCGTCCACTTCCATCGAACTGTCCTGATAGAAGGATACTTTGACTGCCATTGTGCTCCCACCGCTGCTCATCAGAACTTCAATCCTGTTGTTAACAATCTGTCCGACTCGCTGATGACCCTTGGTGTAAATAATTGACCCATCAATATCGTAAACCCCTGTATCCCCATGAGTCACAGTGACATCCCCGCAGCGATAGACCCAATTGGAATAAGTGAGCTCATTCCCACTCACCATCAGCTGAACTTGAGCACTGCCACAATCGGCCTCTCCAAAACCTCCAGAAATACTCCCGGTTCCCATCCAGCGCCCACTGACAGATGCTGAAAGATCACCAACAATCATTTTCTCCCCACCTTTGGGTTTGTTTTTCCCGTCCTTTGAGTCGTCCTTCCCTGAACAACCGGAAACAACGACAAATGCCGAAAATCCGACGACCATACTCAAAATAAAACCCATTTTTTTGACGAAAATCCTCATGATGCACTCCCTGTTGACGTCCACTGAATGAGTTTAGCTTGGCACAGAGAAGTGTAAAAATAAACTGAAGAATTGCGTGAAAACTCTAGATTTTTACAAACGAAAGCGGTTTTGGATTTCTTCGGCCCGTTTTTGCACCGATGGAACGCCGTATTTAACCGCCTGATCCAGAATGCCGCGAATTTTTTCTCTCAGGTTTGGATCTTTTAAAAATTCAGGATTGGCTGCCAATTTTTTTTCCAACTGATAGAGCCCTGCCATCTGCGGATAATTCAGGGACACCTGATCTGCAAAGGACAGGTGGGGATCCGAGGCTGTTAATATTTTGCAGCTCTCCATACTCAGACAGGGCTCTTCGGCATAAACTGAGCGCAAAAAAAGCGCATCATCAGCAGTCTTCAAATCCCGGGCGATAAGAAAAACAACCAGCCCCTTTTCATTGCGTTTTTCCGGAGCCATCTGTTGATAAAAATCCTGCAAAGCCTTTTTCAGATCAGGGGATAGAGATCGGAACTCTGTGTCTAAGCGCGGATCATTGTCATTTTTTGACCGTGCAATTTCTTGAAAGTCCTTGAATTTTGCCAGATCGGCGGCACTTAAAGATGACGGCAGGGTATTTTGCTTCAAAACTTCTGCTGGGGGCTCCGTGTTGGAGGGCGCCACCTCTGTTGGTGCGCCAGGAGCTTGAGCTGCAACGATCTTCTCCGTCGGCACCAGCTCCACGGGCTCAGATGATTCGATTTTCGTGTTTTTTTGACCTTGGTGCCGCGCAAATAAAAAGAGGAAGGTGACCAAGGCCAACCCTCCTCCAATCCACAAAACAAACCGCTGAGGTTTTTTATTTTGCTGTCGCATTGAAATCAGCGAGCATCGCTGCTTTCACCTTTGGCTGATCGATCCGACCCAATTGATCAATCGCATACATATCCGCATCCATTTTAACTTTGTCGCTGCAGTTAGCGCAGAACTTAGAAATGTTTTTCAACATGATTGTCGAAGACCCGTAAGAGCCTTTTTCTGTTGAATCACAAGCGGGTTGGCCGGCCAATTTTGCGCCGGTCCAGATGCTGGCCATGTCTTTGCCATTTTCATCCAAAAATGGAGTTGGGCAGGTATCGTGTCCCCAGTTTCCATGCTCAGACTCTGAATGGCGAGCCTCATGGTAAACAATCATCACACGCGCAACCTGTGGATGACTGAATTCGACAAAGTTTTTAGTCAGCCACATTTTATTTGGGTTCAAGAATGGAATCACGCAAGCCACCGCTGCGCCTCCGCCACAAGAATTCATGCCCACTGCTTCGATGTGAGTTTCAAAAAACTTCTTGTAGGTCGCTCCGTCAACATTGCCATAAATAGATTTGTGAAAAGGCGTCTGACCATTGCCTTGGATCTGATTGATAAAATCAAGATCTTCGACCATCTGTTTTTGGATATTTGCTGGAACATTTTTATCAAAATTGACAGCGTAACTTGGCAAGGCATAAACGCCAGCGACCAATACGATGGTCAATGCAGCAATAAAAGATTGAGTTTTAGATTTCATTTTCCCCCCACGAGAATGAATAATAAAGCGCACCCTTGCGCTCTTTATTTGCGCAAAGTCTAGGCCGGTCCACAAAGAAGTGTCAAAAATATTCAATGATGAATCTTCTTATGATTTCCATAAGCTCAACGCAACCAGACGAGAGTCGCGAAGTTTGCTTTTCCTCCCGCATCAGTTCAGATTTTTCCCATGAACGACTTTTCTCTTCGAGGGAGAGCTCTGCTGAGTCTTCTTTTTTTTATTCCTTTGTCGTCAGGCGCAGCGACTCTCGGCTGGAACGACAGTCTTGAGCTTTTCAAAAAGAACAGTCCCCAGCTGAAATCGGCACAGGCCATATTTCGAACCACTGCCGAGCTGGAGTCCGGAGCTTCCAGCGGCTTTTTCCCGAAAATTTCAGGCTCGCTGAACTATGGACAAGATGGGGTTCTCGATCCCAGTTCCAGCAACTCTCAATCTTACTCAGCAAGCCTGAAGGCCTCTCAGAACTTGTTTTCTGGATTTCAAGATCAGGCCAAGTTGTCCCAGGCAAGAGCCAATACGCAGAGCGCAGCAGCCACCCTGCAGATCACTGAATTAAGTCTTCGAACCCAGCTGGTCACGAATTACCAAAATCTGCTGTCGGCAATGGAGAGCAAAAAATTGAGCGACAATATTACCCAAAGGCGCCGGGAGGATCTACGGTTGGTAGAACTCCGATATGAAAGTGGTCGCGAGAACAAAGGATCTGTCCTTCTCTCTGAAGCCTACTTAGCTCAAGCTCAGCACGAGAACCTTCAATCGGCTCATCAGCTAAAGTTGGCCGAAATAGCTCTGGCTCAAGAGTTGGGGCTCCCGTTCGAAGAAGAGATCACTTTGACCGAACCAGTGCCCAGCCTGGCTCCAAGCCCACAGTCTCCAGACTTTTTGCATCTTGCTCAGGAAACTCCGGAAAGCCGACAAGCACAGGCCGACCTCGCGGCCAGCATGGCAGGCTTGAGTTTATCTCGCTCTTCGTTTTTTCCAAGCTTGGATTTGACCGGGTCCTGGGGACAAACAGATACGAGTTTTTTCCCAAAAAACCGCGAGTGGTCAATTGGTGCCAGTTTGACTTTTCCATTTTTTGACGGGGGCAAAGATATTTCTAGCTATCGAAGCTCCGCCGCAAAACTGTCAGCCAGTCAGTTCAGCAAAACTTCCAGTCAACAAGAAACCCATCTTCGTCTTCGCCAGGCTTACAATAACTATGTCGAGGCCGTGAGCAAACTCAAGGTCGACGGGAGCTTTCAAAAGGCCGCGCAAACACGGGCCGAAATTGCTCGCAGCCAGTACAATAACGGACTGATCAGCTTCAATGACTGGGATCAAATTGAAAATGACCTGATCGCACGACAAAAAAATTATCTAGCGAGCCAAAAAGACCGAGTGCTCAAGGAAGCCGTGTGGATTCAAACTCAAGGACAAGGAGCTCTCGAGTGAAAAAAAAATCTGTGATCATCGGAGCTGCCATTATTTTTGTCCTGGCCGGGGTCTTTTGGATGACTCGGCAAAAAAACAACACCCTTTGGGCAGAATACCCGGTCACCAGGGGCGATCTCGACATCCGTATTTTAGCCACGGGCACAGTTCAGCCGGAAAATCGACTCGAGATCAAAGCACCCATCGCAGGCAGAATCGATGAGGTCCTTATTAAAGAAGGGACCGTGGTTCGGAAGGGACAAATCATTGCCTGGATGAGCTCCACAGAAAGGGCTGCGATGATGGACTCTGCTCGAGCTCGAGGACCGGAAGAGGTCACGCGGTGGGAAGAACTCTATCGCCGAACCCCGATCATTTCTCCACTGGCTGGAACAATCATCCTTCGCAATGTCGAACCCGGCCAGACCATCACCAACTCGGAAGCCATTTTTGCCATGTCGGACCGACTCACCGTAAAGGCCCAGGTCGACGAAACAGACATTGCTAAAATTCAACTCAAGCAAAAAGCTGAAATCACCCTGGATGCTTATCCAGAGACACAAATTCCGGCCCTGGTGGATCAGATCGCCTTTGAAGCCAAAACGGTGAACAACGTCACTACCTATTTGGTTGATGTTCTGCCCACCTCCACCCCAGAATTTATGCGGGCGGGAATGACCGCCAATGTAAATTTCCATTTAGCTTCAAAAAAAGATGTTCTTCTTCTTCCCAGCGAAGCCCTCCGTTTAATTGATGGCAAATCAACGGTAGCGATAACCGTCAACGGCACCGTCGAGGACCGAGAGGTGACTGTGGGACTTTCGGACGGAAAGAAATCCGAAGTCCTTGCCGGGCTCAAAGAGGGCGACGTCGCCCTCCGAGCTGAACTGAATTCTGCAGCGAGTGGATCAAAAAATCCCTTCTCACCCTTTGGCAATAGCCGTCGCCCCGGAAGTGGAGGCAGTCGTCGCAAAAACTGACGCCAATAATCCATGATTGAAATCAACAACATCACCAAAACTTACCGCATGGGCCAGCAAGAGCTCACCGTGCTCAAAGGAATTTCTCTGACCATTGCAAATGGCGACTTTGTGGCTATCATGGGGCCGTCGGGCTCGGGCAAGTCAACTCTGATGCATATCCTGGGGCTGCTGGATGTCCCCACATCAGGATCCTACAAGTTAAATGGTCATGAAGTTTCGAAGTTGGATGAAGATGCTCTCGCGGTTCTTCGTCGAGAACAAATTGGTTTCATTTTTCAGCAGTTCAATCTCTTAGCCAGAATATCGGCCTACGACAATGTTGCGTTACCTCTACTTTATTCCCAGAAAAATACCGATAGCCCTGTGCCCAAGGAACTCTTGGCAGAAGTCGGCCTCAGTGATCGACAAGATCACCATCCCAACGAACTCTCTGGAGGCCAGCAACAGCGGGTGGCGATTGCTCGGGCGCTGGTCAATCGTCCGCAAATTATTTTTGCTGATGAACCCACCGGCAACCTGGACTCTACCAGCGAAAAAGAAATTCTTCGAATTTTGCATTCTCTCAATGACATGGGCATCACCGTTATCATGGTGACCCATGAAGAAGAGATTGGCCAACAAGCCAAACGCCTGATTCGCATGAGAGACGGTCTGATTCAATCTGACACTCGACGAGAGGCCCTGCCCGTCAACCTATCCACGAACCAGCAAAAAGCAGAGCCCACTCCGTCTCACTCAAAATCTTGGAATCTCCAAGAACTCACTGTTTATTTCCATCAAGGTTTTCGGACCTTAATGGCCAATAAGGTCCGCACGGGGCTGTCCATTTTGGGAATCATGATTGGAGTTGCCGCTGTGGTTGCGATGCTGGCACTGGGAAAAGGGGCTCAAGAGCAAATTGAGCAGCAGCTTTCCTCACTGGGATCCAATCTCCTCATTTTGCGTTCAGGGGCGGTCCGCGTCGCCGGAGTCGCTCAAGAATCAGGGGCGACCACTCGGTTGACCGAAGAAGACGCCAAAGCACTGCAAGATCAAATTCCGAGCCTCAAATATTCGGCCCCCTTGGTGAATGGTCGAGGACAAGTGACTTATTTGAATAAAAATTGGAGCACTCAGATCACCGGAGCATCACCGCCCTATGCGCAAATGCATGCCTCTGAACCTGTTGCTGGACGCTTTTTTTCCGAGCAAGAAAATCAAATGCGGGCCCGGGTCGCTGTGATTGGGGCGACGCTTTTGCACGAATTATTTGAGGACCAAAATCCAATTGGCGAAATGATTAAGATCAACAAAATCAATTTTCAGATCATCGGAGTCTTACCTGAAAAAGGCGCCAGCGGATTTCGCAACCAAGACGACGTCATCATTGTTCCCGTGCTCACGGCCATGCATCGTTTGATGGGAAAGGTTTACCTCGATTCCATCGAGCTAGAGGTGAATGACTCCAAAAATATTGAACCTACCCAAAACAGTATTTTGGAGCTTATGCTAAGACGAAAACGAGTCCCCCCATCGGCCCAGGAAGATGCATTTCAAATTTTTAACATGGCAGACATTCAAGCGGCACTGTCTCAAACCTCAAAAACCTTGTCTCTTTTGTTGGCGGCCATCGCCGCGATTTCTCTGATTGTCGGAGGTATCGGCATCATGAACATCATGCTTGTATCCGTCACGGAAAGGACCAAAGAAATTGGGCTTCGAAAGGCCATTGGCGCTCGTCGCAAGGATATTCTGCTGCAGTTTTTATCCGAGTCCGTGGTAGTCAGCGCCGTCGGAGGAGTTGCCGGCATTATTTTGGGCTGGCTCGCAACCCTTATTTTGTCCTCGGCAGCTGGCTGGACGACTTCGGTCTCTTTGAGTTCCATCGTTCTGTCATTTTTTACTTCGGCCTTCATTGGAATTCTTTTTGGTGTCTATCCGGCGCGACAAGCCTCGGGACTTCATCCGATCGATGCCCTCCGATTTGAATAAATTTCTGGAAAACTTTCGTATCTGTCTAAAAGTTCTATAGACCAAACCTGGTCAGAACGTATCCACTCCAGCTGAAGATAACCTCTAAATTTCAGGCGGAATGTTTCGCATTTCAGTAGCGATTATTCTCAAGAATCCACCCCCTCTGCTATACTCAGCCCGATGAATCGAGCGACCACCTTTGTTACTTTATTGACCAGTATTTTCATAACCACTGCGGCCCTGGCTCAGGTGCCCTCGCCGGTTGTTGTTAAAAACTCGGGCGAGTTTGCGCAGGCACAAAGCTATTGGCAACTCCAGGAAAATACTCAGGACTTGATGAGTTCAGGATTTCAAAGTCCGAGACAAATGGCAATTCAGGGCCTTTCTCGCGCTCTAGAAAATGATTTGGACCAAAACCTGCCCCGTTATTACGTCTGGAAAAAAGTGAATCGAAGACCAGAGCTTCCTCCGATCAATTTTAATCGCAAGAAGCATTTTGGAAAATGGATTAAAGATCCCACCGGCAGCAGCTGCATGAACGTCAGTGATCTCATTTTAAAACGAGATTCTAAAACTGCCATTCAAACCGTTCCAGCTGATATTTGCGAAGTCGCTAGCGGCACCTGGGAAGACCCCTATAGCGGCCAAATTTTCACCGAATCCAAAGACATGAATATCGACCACATGGTTCCGCTGAAACACGCCTATCTCTCCGGTGCCTGGAAATGGCCAGCGGAAAAGAGATGTTATTACGCGAACTATATGGAAAATGATTTTCACCTTCTCACCGTCAGCGCCCGCGAAAACATGGTCAAAGCCGACAAGGGACCGGACAAATATCTGCCGCCCAATTCTGCGAGCATCTGTAATTATCTGAAGCAATGGAACCAAGTGAAGCTGACCTGGGGTCTGATTTTTCTGCCCGCCGAAGTCGACGCCATCCAAAAGATGGCCCAAAAGGGCGGTTGTGATGCCAAGGATCTTGCCATTGATCGGCGTCAAGTTCTGAAAGACCGCTCCCTGATCGAGGCTGGCCTCCCCGCTTGCAAAAAACCGGCGAAGAACCTGATTCAATAGTCTCTGCCGGAAACTCGCCCCCAGACACATGAAGACTTTGCCAAAAGAGACCTCTCCATTGATATCACCCGGCCACAATGTTAATAGACTTTGCAGTAACTCAATAAATCACTGTCCGCAGTGAGCTTCCTGTAGGAGTGACCATGTTCCCCCAAAAAACCATGTCTCGTATTCTATGCAGTTTATTTCTTAGCAACTTGTGTTTTCCCCTAACGGCTCTTGCTCAGGTTCCACGAAACTCAGATGTTCGTTTTGAACCTAATATTCCTGTCAACTGTGCTCTCGACCACCTGTATGTTGCTAAGATTTATGACTATATCCAGATTCGTTCAGAAAATCTCATGGTTGCACATTTCAAGGTCTTTCATGCCAGTTGCAGTCAGGGGCATTTCAAATTCCGAGAAGTTCTCAATCAACCAGCCTATGCGATTGATATTATCCGGGAGTTCTCAAGCCTGTCGCAAAATGAAGCTGTCGGGGACTTTGTCAGTGTTGGCGCGGAAATGGTGGATGAATACCAAGTCGAGGTCAACGTTCTCATTGATTTGCGGAAGCTTTATGGGAACACCCCGGTGGCCTTGCGCCGCACAGAAAAATTGGGTTTGCTTTTCACTCCTGGCAACGATCTTCGCTACAAATTCGATCTGACCCTTGTTCCAAGGCAAGCTTCCGGAACGGATGCCAACAGTGGCATGGCCTCGGGTTTTGACCTTCGACTCAATCCCAACGCTGATGTCACCATTGATTATCCCACCAATTGGTAAAACCTTCTCATTCGCACCCAACCTCTGCGGTGATTCCCTTGGTTGCATAAAGATGGCGCTATTTTCTGGTGAGCGGCACCAGCTGGATGTTGAGGTTGTAGACCTCGTCGGGCTCCCCGTCTTCCAATAAAGCTCGGAGTTTTTGATTGAATTGACGAATCAGCTCTTTAGCCTGCGGAAGCTTTCTCGTATTTACCGCCATAGTTCCGCAGCTGATCTCTCTTCGATCACTGGGATCCTGCCGAAGACTCTTTAGCCCCAAGAGAATGCTTTGCTCCTGCGAGGCCCGCAAGGCCGAACCCGGAATTTCCTTGGTTGTTCGAAAACGACTTGAACGCGGCCGCAATCGACCATTTTCCTCCCGCAAAAACCCCACCTGCTGCAACCTTCTCAATGCGCGATCTATTTGATGCTCAGGAAGATCTAATTGCTGGGACAATACTTCTGGACTAGATCCGTGCCTTCTGATTTTTAGAAGCTCTAGAAGAGCGGGATAGTGCCACTCCAAAAGGACATCAAAGTCATCTTCCCCGATGAGCGGCCCCGCGTCCTCATGCAGACTTTGAAAACGTCGTTCCCGTCGTTCAATGACCTTTTGTTCACTGGTTGTTTTAATCAATTGGAAAAAACAATCTCTCTCTTGATCAGAAAAGGCCAAGGCCGTGGCGATGCGATCTCCAACCCGTCGAGTAAGAAGTCGTTTTTTAGAAAAGTACTGAGACAAGCGCCCTGGCGACACCCCCAATTTTTTTGCAAATCCACGCAAAGACAGTTCAGCACTTTCTTTTTTCTGAAGATCTTGAAAAATATTTTTTAAAAAATCGGCTGCATCCATGAAGCATTGAGTACTAGTTTTCAGCGAATATTTAAGTCAACCAAGTTCACGCAAGTCATGGAAACAACTGTGAAACACTCACTTTCATCGACCGCGCTTGTTCAAAAAATATTCAATCTTTTCCAGCACCCACTTCTGCAAACAGAAATACTCTCCGTCCGCACAGAAGTGACATTGCGTTATGGATATCTCAGCAAAATGGAAAGACCTGTGACGTGGAGTGCCTATTGTTCTGAGTACTGGACTCTGTCCTGCTCCTTTGCTTTCCTCAATAAGATGACACAAGACAGACAAGTTTTTTTCTTTATCAACTTTCTTATCAACAAGGGGTAGGCAATGGATTTCTTTACTAAAATTGGAATGGCATTTGAACATGGTGGAATTTGGATATGGCCCATCCTGATCATTCAGCTTGCCTCCTTTGCGATCATTCTTGAAAGAGTTTATGCCCTCTTTATTCGCAGAAAGATCAATCAAGCCAAAGCAGCCGCCCATCTCGAAGACCATATTCGCCGGGGCGAGTTGGACGTTTTGATTCAGAAGGCGACTCCCTTGGAAAATCGCAATCCCGTTTTACGAGCAGCTGTTGCCGGGGCTAGGGCCGCAAAAAATCTGGGTGGCAAAGACGAGATCCAGGGCAAGATGGACGAAGTTCTGATCGAAGAAAACTCTTCTTTGGACAAACGCACCGGATTTCTTTCTATGCTTGGTAACGTCGCAACCCTGACCGGACTTCTCGGAACGATCACTGGAATGATCAAATCCTTTGCCGCCGTCTCTTATGCAAATCCTGCTGAAAAGGCGACCTTGTTGGCTGCTGGAATTTCAGAGGCGATGAATGCAACTGCTTACGGCCTGATCACAGCTATCCCCGCCTTGGTGGCCTATGCCATTCTTGCCAATCGAGCGAATAACTTAGCAGAGGACATGAATCATAGTTCTTTGAAGGTCTTTAATTGGCTGAGTTATGCATTTGAGCCCGTTGGCTTCAAAACACTGACTCGAAGCCCTGCTGAAAAAACTGCCCAGACCATCATGTAAGGTGAACAATGCGCAAACACTCGAAGCATTTGGATTTTGAAATCAACCTGATCCCCTGTATCGACTTGCTCTCGGTCTGTATCTGTTTTCTGCTTTTGACCGCTGTCTGGCTCAACGTTGGCTCGATGAATGTCAAACAAGCCGTCGGTGGACAATCTGTCGCTGAAACCGAGAAAAAACCCGTTTTGTGGGTTCTTATGGGGACGGATGGAGAGCTAAACCTCAATATTCAGGACTCAATTCGGGTTCCAAAAAATCTGAGCAAGTTGAAACTGACAGGCCTTGATGGAAAGTCAAACACCTCGGAACTGCAAAAAGTTTTGGAACAGATCATGACGGTTGAACCAGCGTTAAAAACAGCGTTGATCCAACCTCAAGCTCAATCGGCTTACGAGGACATTATCGATTTAATGGATGCTTTCAGAAAAAAGGGCTTGGTCGATTTGGGTGTCGCACCCCTATAGAAATTTGCGATTATTCGCAAAGTTAAAAAGAGAGGACCCATGATTAAGACTCACAGTATTCTGCAACAGACGGCTCTCCAAAGTGCCCTTCAAGCTGAATCCTATTTGAAACCAAGGGCCGGCAAATGGAAGCGAGCTCTTGCTGCTGATTTGCTCTTAACCGCCTTGATTGACGCCTTTTCGATTTTGGTGATTTTTTTGTTGATGAGCTTTTCAAGCACGGGCGATCTGCTCTTTATTGGCAAAGACCAGGAGCTCCCAAAAGCGGCCCAGGTCGATTTGCTCGAAAGAAATCCCGTCGTTAAGATCGAAGCGGGCAAAATGTATCTCGAGGACAAAGAAGTGACTTCAGACTCGATTGTAGCTGCCTTTTTGGAGATGAGAAAACAATTCTCCGACAGCCATCCGGGCCAAGAGTATCCAGGTGTTGTCACTATTCAGGCCGATCGTCGATTAAAATACGAGGCTTTAAATCAGGTTGTGTTGGCCGCTTCTCATGCTGGTTTTAGTGATGTTCGTTTTGCTGTGTTGTTAAAGTAAGGGAGTTTGGGAATGAATCGCTTTTTCATCATTCTGGTTTGTAGCTTCGTCGGTGCGTCAGCTGCCCGCTCTGAAATGACAGCCGACAGCCGTGATCTACTCATTGAAAAGTTGAGCCAGGTACAAACTCGCCTGTCGCCAAAGGATCCCTCAAATGTGCCGGTCACCCTGAGACTTGCCGATCTTCTTTCAGATCGCGCTCGTCTTGATTCGATGAAAGAACTAGAGAGCGGCTGCACCGTTTGTAAAGCTGGGGCTAAGGATCGCAAACTGGCGATGAAACTCTATCAAGAGGTCTTGGATCGAACTCCGAGCTCTTCCAAGGGCAAAGTTTTGATTCAGCTGGGTCACCTGTCTCAGCTCAACAGCAACGAAGAAAAAGCCGTCACTTTTTACCAACAAGCACTGAATTCCTCGTCAGCAGCGGACATCGAGTCCGAATCTCACCTGGCGCTGGCCGAGATATATTTTAAACGCCATGATTTTTTGTCAGCCCGAAATCACTATGAAAAAGTTCTGAGCAATCCTTCCTCTGGATCTCGGGGCCTCGCCGCCTATCGCCGAGCTTGGTCAACCTTTAACTT
>Ga0210057_1007490_pt1 | contig 13206 bp, 15 predicted proteins | sample CryGeyCG2114_010_2_FD_183968 | JGI IMG/M metagenome (GOLD analysis project Ga0210057, IMG submission 183968) | Groundwater microbial communities from aquifer - Crystal Geyser CG10_big_fil_rev_8/21/14_0.10 (SPAdes) (version 2) | ecosystem: Environmental > Aquatic > Deep subsurface > Groundwater ... | reverse complement strand
TCCGTCTCTTTCAATAAGCTTTGTTGCTTCTTCCGGTCCCCAAGAACCTTGCTCATAAATTTCTATATCCTCTTTTTCTTCTTCCCATTTTTTAAGAATCGCTGTTATTAATTCCCATGAGCTGTCAAGTTCATCGCTTCTGTTAAAAAGCATTTGGTCTCCTGCAAAAATATCGAGTAAAACTTTTTCGTATGCTTCAAGTCCATGAGTACCAAAACCTTCGTGATAATTAAACTTCATATCAACAGACTCAAGGCCAAGTTTTGCTCCGGGTGTTTTTGCTATAAAACGAAGGCTAATCCCTTCATTTGGCTGAATTCTGAATGTTATTACATTACCAATTTCAGGACAGCCGTATTCTTTAAACAAAATATGGCAGGTTTGTATAAAAACAACCGAAATTTCGATAGTTTCTTTTGCCATTTTTTTACCCGCCCGTAAATAAAAAGGTACACCTTCAAAGCGCGGAGTATCTACAAACAATTTCATTGCAACAAATGTCTCTGTATCTGTATTTGGATCTATATCTTTTTCCAATCTATATCCTTCGTACTGTCCTTTTTCAACGCTGTGGCCATCAGCTACCCGTATTGAATCAATGACTTTTGCACGTGCGTCTCTTAAATCTTCTTTTGTAAAACTTTTTGGCTGTTCCATTGCAACTGCTGCAATAAGCTGCATTAAATGATTTTGCGCAATATCACGAAGTTCTCCAACACCGTCAAAAAATTTTCCTCTTCGCCCTACTCCTTCGTCTTGTGCAAATGTAATCTGGACATGATCTATTACGTTTTTATTCCAAACAGGTTCAAAAATTCCGTTTGCAAACCGAAAAGCGAGCATGTTCTGAACCGTTTCTTTTCCTAAATAATGGTCAACCCTGAAAATCTGTTTTTCATCAAAAATTTCGGAGAGTTTTTTATCCAGACTTCGTGCAGTTTCCAAATCTTTTCCGAAAGGTTTTTCAACAATTATTCTTGTCCACTTGCCCGTTTCGTGCTTGTCCTGACTTGAAGATGGAGAACCGCACCCCTCAGAAAGTTTTGTTTCTACAAGTTTGTCTAAAATTGTTTCGTAGTGATCAGGCGGTGTTGCCAAATAAAAAAACCGTGTAACACATGCGCCCGTTTTTTTATCTATCTCCAAAAGCTTTCTGTCTAACTCTTTGTATCCGTCATCTTTTTCAAAACTTCCGGACTGATAAAATAAATGCTTTGTGAACTCGTCCCATTTTTCGTTAGCATCTTCCTGCTCTAAAAGCTTATGAAACTCCGGATGAGATAATTTTCTTCTGGAAAATCCGATTATAAAAAAATCCCGGGGTAATTGACCGTTTAAATATAGTGCAAAAAGAGCCGGAATCAATTTATTCTGCGCTAAATCCCCTGTTGCGCCAAAAATCACCATTATAAGAGGGCTTGCGTTGAACTGCGTCGAAGTGGTCATTAACCGATTATAAAACCACCAGTTGACAATGTAAACAAACAATAATATATTACTAATAACTTTAAATGGGTGCATTAGAATTAGGAGTTTCGGAAATAGTATTTAGCAAAGAAGAAAGGCTTGATATTGTAAATCAGTTTATACTTCGCTATAAGTTAAACTTTCCTACCCCGCAAGGTCAAACAGAATTAGAAGCATCACATTTGGTATCTTACAAAGCGCAAGATTTGGAAGAAACAGAGGTTTGGTATATAGATTATAAACAAAGAGACAATCCAAATGAGGAAACTATTTCAATTAAAGGATTTAGTCCGGCAACACCCCGCTATGAAATTTATACAGGCAAAAATCCGGGATGGGTAAAAACTGAAGTTGGAAAACATCATCCGCCGGAAACGCCTAATAATCCGGGTCATCTGGATGAAATAGATTTTATATTCAATAAACTTATGCCAATGCTGACACGGCCGGTAATCGATGACTACCCCTCTCCAGCTTAAATTCTCTGGTCGGTAATTAAAATGGTTTTTTCACTTATCCCTTTTTGAGTAAAAAATCTTGCAGGAATTTCTTCAAGCGGTCCTTTTGTAAACATTTTCTCCAAAATCTGCTTTTTCTTTTCTCCGAATGCCATTACTATCAACAAGTCCAGTTTTGAAAGCGCAAGAAAGGTTTGTGTAATTCTCTGTCTAAAATCTCCAAGTCTGTCGTTAAAGTATACGGCAAGTGAAATTTTGTCGGAAAAAACAGGATTTGTAAAACCAATTCTATTTGGAGCAATTCCCCCAATATGTCCGTCCTCTCCAATTCCCAAAATCCCGATGCTTTTTCTGAAACTTCCGTACAAAAGTCTAAGGGTTTGATCAAAATCTCTGGTGGTTTCGTCCTGATTTTTACCCTCTAAAACCGGGTAGAATCTGCTCGTCTTTTCTATATATTCCAAAAGCCCCGCTTCTTTTATCATTTTCTGGTTGCTTACAGAATGCATTATGTCACCAAAGCGTTCGTCAATCAAAGAAACTGCTCCTGCTTTTAATTTTTTTTCTTTAGCAAGTTTCTCATAAAGAACTTTAGGGGCAGAACCGCCGGATAAAAACAAAACCGTTCTGTGATTACCGTTTTCATAAAGGAGATTTTTTGCAAATTCGGCTCCTGCTCTTGGAGTATAAATTTTTGGGATATTCATTTATCTGATTTTATCATACCCTAAGATGCAATTTTGGGGTTTTATGAACTATTTTATCTGAGGAATAATAGGAACACCGCTTACCACTCTTATCAAATCATGAAGCGTTATTAAAGCAATAAGAAGTAAAAGTACTGCCATACCAATTGTATGGGCCGCAGTTTCTATATGAGGGCTGACTTTTCTTCTTGTAACTGCTTCGATAATTATAAAGAACAATCTTCCGCCGTCAAGTGCAGGAATTGGTAAAATATTGATTATTGCAAGGTTTAGCGACAAAAGCGACACAAAAGACAAAATTGCAACTGGTCCTATACTTACAACTTGTCCTGTAAGCTGTGCTATACCAACCGGTCCTGCAACATCCTGCGGAACCGAACCTTTGGTAGCAAGCTGAGTTACAAGACTTCCAAGTCCGGATACAATCATCCATGACTGCCTTAGTGCCTCTTTTGTTCCTACAAACGGAGCTTCGTACAAAGGATATTTTTTTGTTATTATCTCCTGCGAAATTGCGATTCCCATTGGCCCTTCTCCTTTTGGATAAGTTTTTCTTGGTGCTACCGTTATTTCCTTAACTTTTAAATTTGAATCTTGAACTTTTAATTTAAGAGATTCTCCTATATTTTTCTTTGTGATAGCAACTAGTTGGTCCGGACCTGTAATTTTAACGCCATTAATAGACTCTACAATATCTCCTGCTTTTAACCCTGAAGTTTGCGCAGGAGAGCCTTTTACAACTTCGCCTATAACTACCCTATCTCCGGGTGTCGGAACGCCGACAAAAGAAAAAAGAAAAGAAATAATTGCAACTGCCAAAACAAAGTTCATAAAAACTCCGGCTGCAATTACAGTTGCTCTTTGCCATATAGGCCGGCTATAAAAGGCTCTACGTTCTTCCCTTTTGTTAATTGTCAATTGTTGATTGTTGATTGTTGCGCGTACGCGACCGCCTCCGGCGGCGTCTTCTCCGTAAAGTTTTACAAATCCTCCGATCGGAAGCCAATTTATAGAATACAATGTTTCGCCGTATTTAATACCGAATGCTCTCGGCGGAAGTCCGAAACCGAATTCTTCTACTTTAATTTTAAAAAGCTTTGCAGTCACAAAGTGGCCAAGCTCGTGGACCAAAACCAAAACCGAAAGGATTATTAAAAAAACTAAAATTGTTATAAGCATTGTTTAGAAAGTATACCAGAAGATTTATAATTTTAGAAGTAGATTATCCAATTTTATCAAACGTAAAATATTTATAAGTTGAAACTGGAATTCCATATTTTTTTTCTATTATTTGCCTTGCATCAATAAATAATGCTTCGGAATAATCTAAATCTAATTTTTGGGCTGCTTTTTTGATGTCTTTTTCAGTTTTACCCTCAATTTCCAAATAGGTTGGAATATTTGGCCAAGTATCAATATCTATAGTAACCATTCCCAATATGAATTTGTGTCTCTTTTTTTCTTGCTGACGATAACATATTAATCCAAGTCTAAGCAAAAAGTCTTTAGCTTTTTCTAAATCATTTACTTCAAATTCTATTTCTGTTGTTCCATCAATTTTTGCTTCTTTATGATGTTTATATGTTAGATAAATTTTTCCGTTGGTTTTTCTAATCCGTACAAATATTCCCTTTTTTCTCCAACTTAAATTTTTATCATAAAAAATTAATTCTTTTATTAAATCTTCTCCTAGATCTTTTGCCTTTAGTTTAATTAATTTTTTTTGATATTTTTTACATCAATGTTTATAAACCTTACTTCGATTTCTATATTTTTATTTTTCATGGTTTTATTTTGACTCCTGATTTTTCCAGAAGCGGGATTATAATTTCCATTGGTAATCCATGCGTAAGACCAGTCAGTGAACCATTCATTTTTGATATTGTCGTTAAACCATAAATATTTGAAGGAGAAAATGCTCCCGCCCAGGTTAATACAGGATATTTATTAACAATTTCATTTATTTCATCGTCACTAAACTTTCTTGTAGTAAACTCAACGACAATGCCGGTTGAGTAATTAATATTATTCTCTTTATCTAAGTAACAAACTCCTGCATAAAATAAAGAATTATCATTTCCCGATTCTTCTTTTAACATCTGCTTTGCTTCATCAATTGTTTTAGGTCTTTCATAAACCTTCCCGTTATGAACAGCAAAGGAATCTCCAGCTATAATAATTCCCTTATGGTTTTGAGCAACACTTTCTGCTTTTGCTCTTGCTATTTTTTCTGCTCTCAAAGCCAAATCCTCGTCTCTTATTGCTTTTTCATCAATTTCAGCAGGAATAATTTTATAAGGAATATTTAATGCATCCATTATCATTTTTCTGTTTGCAGAACCAGAGGCTAAGATAATTTTTTTCATAAAAAAATTATATCACTTTCAAACGAATCTGTTAAAATAAGTGCTATGAAGCCTTTAATCATTGCCCACCGCGGAGACTCAATTAATTTTCCAGAAAACACTATCGAAGCATTTGAATCAGCTTTAAAAAAAGGCGCCGATGGAATAGAGTTAGATGTCCATTTAGATCAAAACGGAAACGTAATAGTTGTGCATGATTATTCATTTGATATAAACAAAAAATACCCGTTCTTAAAAGACGTGCTGGAACAATTCGGACAAAAAGGAAGACTCGAAATAGAAATAAAATCTTTAAATCTTAAATGCATTAAGGAAGTCAAAAAATTGGTAGGAAAATATAAACCAAAAGATTATGAAATAACTACAAGTATTTTACCTCTTTTGCCTTACATTAAGAAAGAATTTCCTAATACAAAAATTGGGCTAATACATGCCTCAAAACTAATTGAAAGCTGGATGCCAAAAAAATTTATAGAAGAATTATTAATCGCTTATTTAAAATTAACCGGCGCAAATGTTTTACATTTACAACTTGAGCATTACACCCCTGAAATTGTAAATCTTTTACATAAAAATAAATTCCTCGCACATACACATTTAAAAAAAGAAAATATTTTGGAAAATTACAAAAATGCAGTAAAACTTGGAATTGATCAGTGTACTTTCGATGACATTAATTTAATTAAATTAATTTAATTTTAAACTAGATCGCCATCAATTCTTCGGCTTTTAGGGCATAGAGATTTGAAGCTTTCTCATCGGGATGTTTTTTAAGATATTCTCCAACTAAAAAATACCCTAAAGAATACGCAGTCCACCTTGGAATTTTTTTATCTTTAGACCCAAAAAACCAAGTTGTATGATTATAATTTTTATTATTAAAATCTTTTTCCGCTATTTTAAGGAAATACTCTATTTGTTTTTTGTCTAATGCATTATCCCAAAGATGTGGCTCTTTTCGACCTGTAACTTCATTAGCAAAATAATCTGCTAAACCTTCTGTTATCATTGCTTCCAATAATGTACTTCCGTATCCGACTGTCCTCCATCTTGCAACATGGTGAAATTCATGAACCAGAGTATCAATTAATTCTTCATAATAAACCCTGCTTATATTTGGATTTTTGGGATCAACGGAAATCGTAATATAGTTTGGATTAATTGTGTATCCTCCCATGCCAAATTCGGGAATAGCTGTTTCTGGACTATCAAAAATTGCTACATCCAGATTATGTATGGGGAAACTTTTCTCAATCCTTTTAATAGTTTCTTTTAGCGCTTTTTTACTTAATTCTATATAGGGAGTTAACCTGCCATTAGCATTCAGTATGTGAAGATTAATATTCATTAATTGAATTATAGCAAATATCTTTTATTGATCTGATTATTAGATGCCTGAAGATTAAATAATTGAAAATTTGTTGTAAATTGAAAATTGGTAATTGAAAAATGATATTAAATCTGCATTAGCTCCTGCTCAATTTGTAAGAATTTACGATCCGGTATCGGCAGTTTTATTAAAAATTCACAAACAATCAAGGCTTTACACAAATAGCAGGTAGTGTTAAGATAAAACTATGAAAGTAGTAATATCAGCTCACATGGATTTGGCCAGACCAACAATGTCAATTAATCTTAATGAAAAAAAACTTTTTGGACTAATTGACAATTTTGCTGGTGTTTTTATCTCATATCAAACCTCTAGAAAAACCGGTGTTCCTGTTTATTTTACAAATTATGAAGAACTTGATTACGACGGGGCTCAATTTGTTGCAAAAGGAATAGATAAAGAAACTGTTGTTATAGTCGTTGATACAATTCTTGAAAGCGATATTAAAGGCAAACAAGTCTCCATTACAAATGCTTACGGGCTGGATGAAGAATTGAAAGATTTGCAGAATAAATTTAAAGATAAAATTCACTTTATTGATGGACTATTCGAGGAAACAGAGGATGAAACTTGGATTTATGGAAATAAAAATAAGCTTAAAACTTTTTACTTTGGTGTTCCGATACCCGGAGATTATTACCACAGCACTGAACTTGAAATTGGACTCGATACAATTGACAGAGTAGCTGAAATCTTAACAGAAGTTGTTGAATGGTTTATGCAAAAGTAAGAAGTCTTTATAGAGAACCTATTCTTTGTTCCAACTGTTCCTCTATTATTTTTGTTTCATCCTGATCCTTACCAAATATTAAATAACCAAATTTTCCTCTTCCAAATTTAGATCTCATAGACTGGGTTATTATTACCCCTCTTCTTTCTTCATCTATAGGATACATTAATCCTGATAGCAAATTTTTTAATTGCTCATAGGAAACTCCCTGTAAGCCCTCTCTAATAAATTTATCGTTTGTCCTAACTGCAATACTCGACTCCCAATCTTCACCAAACAATAATTTTGCAACATCGACAACATAACACATACTTGTTCTTCTCAAATTAACTTCTGCTGCGTAAAAATTTCCTTCTGGAGTAAGAATATAATCGGTATCATACCAGCCTCTATATCCTAATTCACTAAGTTCTTGCCCTACAGCTAGGGTAAACTCTCGCAGGTTTCTTTGCTGACTTGGATTAAATAAATCTTTTCCTCCGATGCATCCATAAAATCCGACACTTTGTCCTTCATGGTGAATAACCATAGCATCTATAGCTTGTAGTTCTACTAAACCATTTTCCTTAACGATCGCATCAACGCTTGGATCAATACCATGATGACTAAAATCAGCTTCTATTCTTTCTTCTACAGCAACTTTTCCATTTCTAAATAGTTCATTTTTCTTTAGATTTGCCTCTATTTCTTGTCTTTTTTCTGGATCGCTTAATTCTTGTAGTCCAAAAATACTAACACCAATTCCAGATCCACCCAAATTTGCTTTAAGTACAACTCCTTTATTTCTCGAAGTAAAATAATCTATTTTTTGCAAAGCTTCGTCTAAGTCATTGCAAACAAAACCTTCTGGAATTTTAATCTCCAAGTCTGGATATTTCTGTTTCACCTTAAGTAAAAACTCTCTTGATCCAGATTTCGTATCTAAATAATCTGGGATCCATAAGCCTTCTTGTTTTGGCGTTTCCGGTGTTCTAAAAATTAATCCGTTTTCTGTAAGACTATTTAATAAACTTTGGAATTGATGTGTATGCCCCCATGGAATTATCTGCGGATCAATACCCCGACTTATTTCATTTATAACTGCCTGAAAGGATTCCCTGTCATTAACTATATCTTGAGATAATCCAGCTCCTGTTTCTAGTGGAACAATAAAATGAATGTTTTTAAATCCAAAAAGTCTTGATACGTCAGAAACAAATTCAGAATCCAATTCTCTTGGTAATAAAACTATTTTATCATCTCCATGCCACATAATATCCATATCTGCTTCATCATAATCTGATTCAACAAATTCTTGCTTTTCCGAATCAGAAACAAGAGGATCTATAGGAGAAAAATATTCTCTATTATTTGCAACAATAATTGTTCGTATTGGGGATTTTTCTATACTCATTGGACTGATTCTACAGAAAAAATGAGGGCCTGTCAAACTATAGGTTTTACAAACTTATAGCTGCAGGAGTTCTTCTTCTTTTCTTTTTCCCAAAGCTTCTATTTGCGCTATTGTGTCATCGGTTAATTTTTGTGCTTCTTTTTCCAAATGCATTACATCATCTTCGGAAATTGCTTTGTCGGAAAATTGTTTTTTAATGTCGTTCATTATTTCATGCCGGACTTGCCTTACCTGAATTTTTTTCTTCTTCATATCGTGGTCCGGCTCTAACAGTCAGATATATTGCAACCGACTTGGATTCGGAAACAGATTGAAATACTATCCTCATTCTGTTAGCTAGTTTAAAATTTGGAATAGATTTATCTTTTGTTATCATATTTTTCCTACTGCTATTAAGCATAAACTATACTCTTTTTGTAAATTGATGTCTAATAGCTTATTCACCTCACTATCTATATAACCTCCAATTAAACAGCTACCTAATTTCAACTCGTGAGAAATAATAGAGATATTTTGACTCAAAGCACCTACTTCAATTAATATGTATCTATATCCTCTGTCACCATACTTAATTCTTGTTCTATCTAAAACACCTGTTATTACAAAAATGACAGCAGCATTTTTTAACCAAAATTCGTCGCCACAAACTTTAGTTATCCAGGTAGATAAATCTTCTTTGAGCAATAATTCTAAAGAGTTTTGTTTAACTTTGTAATGATAAAGTCCTTGATTCATCCCTCTACAATTCAAAATTATTGACTTAAATTATGGTTAGTAATATACTCTAGGCTTATGAATGAGACATTACTAACGGAGGGAAGATTTATAAGAAATGCTTTTCTCCCACAACGTCGACGAGTAGCAATTGAAAACCTAACGAGCAATTCAGAACACGATAAGGAAGTGGAGTTGGTTTCTAGAGATACTGCTTATCCTGAAGGAAATATCTACGATGAGGTTATTGTCGATTCTCAAAAAGGAAAGCAGCATTTAAGAGTTGTTAGGACAACAAAACCGTATAACCCCGATTTTACTGTTTCTGCTCAAACACTCACCTTCATTCTTCCCGACGCTGATTATTCAAGAAGAATCGTTACTCCACAAGAGGGAGATCGGGAATCCTGGAAAAGATTCATGGAAATAAATAAAACTTCCGCAGAAGTTATGGTTAATTACTATAAGGAACAGGGTATGGAAAATTTTTTAGTGTTAATTGGTGGAAGTTTTAATCCTTATACAGATAAAAATGTTCTAAGAACTCAGAGCGTTAAAACAGCACATGTGCATACCCTCCTTATTTCGGATGCATATCTTCAAGAAGCAGTACAGTTTCATTCTTCTTTGGACTTTAGAAAATTCTTGTCACAAGGAGTAAGAACACCTGACGAAATAAGAATGGATTACAGACGTTTTTTTCACTCTCACATAAATGATTATTTTAATCTTATCGTTTCTAGAACTTTTCTAGATTGCCTTAACAGGAAAAAATATTCGGATTTTACAATGAATAATCTGGAAGAACCCAATACTAGATTTCCTCTGAATGGAATTAGGTTTACTACGGATGGATTAGATTTTCTTTCATCTAGTGATTTTGTTGATATGATAAAAACTACAGGAGAAGAAATTGAAAAAATCTATAAAGAAGAAATTATGCCAATTTTTGTCCGGAACTACGAAGAAGCAATAAATTCTCCGAATCCAGAAGAAGTTCAATTAAAATATAATCCTGTTGACACAGCAATAAGCATATTCGGAGAGAAAGTAAAGGCGCTTGAAAGATTAGGACTAACCACCAAAGAAATACATAAAATAAAAAGACTGGTTCGAAAATTAGCTTTACGTTTATCAAATAATAAGGATCCTAAATTCAATTTGGGACCGGCATACTCTTTTTCAGTCTTATACGATAAAACTACCAATAAATCAGAGATTTTTATTTCCTATAGTCCGTTTGGATCAGGCACTTTTGACGCAATAGGTTTAGATAAAGTGTGGTTTCCAAATGAACCGAAAGATTACATTCAAAAAAGATTTAATAATCCCAAAAGCGCATTCATTGAAGAAGATTTCTTTAAAAGAATACAAAAAGAATTATCTTAAGTCTATTAATCTCTTCGCCAATAAAGGTATCATCATTTCTTCTTCTGTAAATCCTCCATGTGTCCCTTTATATACAAAGGGTTCATTAGGTAAATACTGATACCAAGCTAAGTTATTATCTTTAGGTAAAATTAACATATCCCCAACCCGATCAAAAAACGATGGGTGTGGAATATCATCTCCAAAAAATCTATCAAGCGTTGATTTATCTAGCAAAAATACGTCTGCCTTATTTTTTAAAAAGGCGTTAATCTCAGCTTTGCTTTTTGCAATTGATTCTTTTTTAATATGCAAAAAAATATCTCTAGGATTTCCACTTGGAAGAATGTATTGCTTTGTTGACGTTTTTCTAAAGAAGGAATTTATATTTTTTATTTCATTAAGATAAGCAGTCTCTTCGGGATTACATGCAAGTTGTCCATGATCGGCAGTTAATATAAGACCTATTTTTTTAGCAGAGGCTTTGTTTATGTTTTTAATTAATAGATCTTGAATCATATCATTCAACATTTTTATATGCATCTCGGTTTGTCTGGTAAAAGGACCATAAAAATGTTCTGTGGTGTCTAAGAATGGCCAATATACGAAAAAATACGCTTTGCCTTTAGTTGATTCAAGTTTTGATGTTAATTCAATCAACAAGTCTGACAAAGATATATATAAACTGGACAGTCCTCCCTTAAATGCCTCTCTGTTATAAGTACCCCTGATAAATTGTTTTGGATATAAAATATAAGATTTAACATTTTTTTTAAGAAGTTTCTCATATATAGTTATATTGTTAATTAAAATTCCTGAATTATTCTTATATTTAGAAAGTGCTTGCGAATCGTAGATTGGAGAAACGATTTGATAAGGTATAGTAGAAATTACCGCATTTAATTCTTTAAAATACACATTCCACTCAAGTATCCCGTGAGTTTTCGGCGGTAATCCCGTGTGTATTGTAGTTAAAGCAGCAGCGGTGGTTGATGGAAATACAGACGTAATTGAAGATTTATCTGTATTATCGCTAAGTGTCTTAAAAAGAGAATAATTTAAAGCATATTTTTTCCATATATTTTGACCAAATCCATCAATAAGAAAAAAAACTAATTTCTCACATCCTTCAATATTTTTTAAATAGTGCTTATCCAGTATAGGATAAGGAGAGGACAAGTCATAATGTGCCAAAATTGATGACATGAGATTTACTAAAGAGTCTTTATTAAAATCAGGATAAACAGGCTTATAAGACATTGATTAAATACTCATAAAATTTGATAAAGGCATTATATCAAAAGATTAATTTGGATTCTTACTAGTTAGGCAGTTCTATACTTAAGGTTCGTATAATTTAATGAGTTGATTAACTTGTTTATCGAGTTCGAAACTTGTTTGTACTTTATTAAAAGCATTTCTTATTAAATTATCTTTTAAAAGTTTATCAGAAACTATTCTTAAGATAGCATTACTTAACGCTTTAATGTCTTTTGCAGGTATTAATAATCCATCCACTTCATTTCTAATTGTTTCATTGATACCAACAACATCAGTTCCTACAACTGGCTTTTTCATTGCCATTGCTTCTAATATTGCAAACCCAAATCCTTCATAGTAAGATGGCATTATTACAACATCACTCGCCTGATATATGTTAGGCATTTCACCATGCGCATATTGTTTATTTGCTAGAATTACACGATCATTAAGATTAAGCATATTTATCAAACGCTTAATTTCTTGAAAGTAACTTAAGTCTTTAGGCTCAAATGAGGCCGGGAGAAATAATTTAAAATTATTGGGAAGATAAGATAAGCATTCCACTGCTTCTTTTATTCCCTTTCGAACAATTATTCTTGATGGACAAGTAATAAGTATATCGTTTTTTAAAAGCTTAAATCTCTTTCTAAACGAGGATTTCAATTTGAAATCAAAAAGTTTAAAATCTACTCCATACGAAATTAGTTGAATACTCTGTAGAGTTGTAGCTATGCTCTTAATGGAATCCCTGTAATAATTACTAGCAACAACAATATGTTTTTGAATGCCACTGTCAATTAAATGTTTCGCAGTAGCGAATTCTGCATCGAAATCTTTGAATGTACCAAAAACTCTTTTTGGAAAAAACGGGGTGTTATGAATTGTCAAAATGATTTTTTTATCTTTAAAAGATTCTGAAAATAGGCTAAAAATTAGGTAGGGCTCATAATTATGTACGTGAATTATTTCAGGATTTATATTTTTTAGTATTTTGTACAAACTAGGAATGGAAGTATTTATATCAATATGCTCATCGTCAAATCCGTCAATTCTTATAATTTTAAATGGTAAGTTTTTCGGGAGCAATTTGCCATTATCATTTGTTATAACAGTAACTTCGAACTCTTTTTCACTAAGGGCTTTTGCAATTTGAAATGTATGTGTTTCGCCTCCCCCGACAATTGGAAAAAATTTGGAGGAGATAATACAGACTTTCTTCATAACAGGGTGAATTATATCAAACAGAAGCGGGTCTTACACAGTAATCTAAGTATAAACTACAAAATGTTGTATAATACTATATCGCCATTAGCTCTTCTTCTTTTCTTTTTCCTAAAGCTTCTATTTCGG
>Ga0210057_1007488_pt1 | contig 13209 bp, 17 predicted proteins | sample CryGeyCG2114_010_2_FD_183968 | JGI IMG/M metagenome (GOLD analysis project Ga0210057, IMG submission 183968) | Groundwater microbial communities from aquifer - Crystal Geyser CG10_big_fil_rev_8/21/14_0.10 (SPAdes) (version 2) | ecosystem: Environmental > Aquatic > Deep subsurface > Groundwater ... | reverse complement strand
CAAAGAGAAGAAGCAAAGAAAATTGGTAATGAAAGAAATCTTCCAAAAGGAGATGCATTACACGCTATCATAGCAAGAGACAATAATCTCACTATGGTTACAAGAGATAAACACTTTAGAGATTTAGATGAGATCTCAAAATACTATAAACCCGAAGAACTCATTTAAGTTTTTTCTTAAGCTCATCAAAGACTTTATCTCTAATTCTTTCCAAGTCATCATCAGAAGTTTTCTTGCTTGATGCACCTTTCAATTTAGCAATTTGCATCATAGCTTCTTTCATTTTTGCTTCTTCAACTTTTTCTCTAAGAGCATTTCTTATGAACTCAGTTCTGCTTTGAAACCTTTGACTTTTCACAACTTCGTCTACATCTTTCAAAAAAGTATCTTCAAGTTTAAAAGTAATCATTTCTGTTGCCATATAGTCATAGTATATACGATGTATATAAAAATATTTCTATTTTTAATGGATTAAGGGGACACCCCTTAAAATCCCCAAATGATTGCATTGCAAAATTTCTTTTTGGGTTTGATTGCTCTTCGAGCCTTAAAACCCAGAAGGGCGCCTGTTTCTCTAAAATAGATTGCGCTCACGCTAAATCGCACAACCTTAAAATGCTGATACTCAAATATTACTCCCTCGCCTTCGGCTCAGTCCGTCATACTACCCTCCCCCCACTTCGTAGGGGTCGGTTCTCATAACAAGGATTAACCGATTACGAAAATTGAGCCTCTACTCTAAAGGTCGCCGTCTCAATTTTCTTCATCCAAATTCGCCTACGGCGAACTTCGGTTAATCCTGATGTTAAATTTAATTTTCTAGAAATACAAACGGGAATTCTCTCTTATTTTTTATTGGGCCCCACTTTCTCTTGTATCATACTTGCTCTGCAAATTAGTTAAAACTTCTGCATAAAGAGTATTTGGAATTGTGATTCCTTCTTTTGGAGGGCAACCAGTATTAAATCTGTTTCCTGCAATTCTTCTTGTTTTACTTTGTTCCCAAATTTCTTCAAGACTCTGCTTTCTTACATTTCCTTGACTTTCAATATATCCTGGGCAACCTACAACATTTCCCTTCATGGTTACATACAATCCTGCTCTTAATTGGTTGCATGGATGTCCACCAGGCAAACAAGAAATTCCATCTGTTTCGATTTCTTCTAATGTTTGAAGACCATTCTCAATATTCCATGAATAAATATTTGTCCATAATTCAACTTTTTGTTCATGCGTCAGATCATTTTGTCTTAGAAATTCACTATCAATCTGTTTTCCACTTGTCATTAATACTGCTGTGACAGGATAAATATTTCTTTCTCTTGCCCATACATAGATTGGAAAAGCATCTTCTGATGTAGAATTCCTAACAGGAGCATTGCAAAATGCTAGTCTAGTCTGACTAGAATCAGTAAACCCAGCATTTACTAAATTTTCCAACGCAATATTTCTTATTTGGGTGTATCCTGGAGTTCTTACAGCATAATCTTGAATTGCTGGATCAAAAGAATGAAAACCCAACATGAAACTAACATCTAATTGATACATTCGTTCTGCTAATTCCTGAGCAGTCTTTATTCCATATCGCCCATGAAATCTTTTTGCAATATCATCATTCCCTAAACCTTGTCCCTTTGTAAAAACAGCAGTGCCTATACCCATACTTGTCATTATTTCAGCAAATTGCAAGAATTTCCTACTCTCCGTAGGTTCTCCTACTCCACAAATTTTTACATATTTTAATCCCAGTTTTTTTCCATCCTCTACTACTTTGATTAATTCCCCTAAACTTAAATCTCTTCTATCTTCTGCACTATCTACTTCACTATCTTGTCTAAAACAATCAGGACAATGTAACGAGCAATACCTATCTAAATCTATATCTAGAAGCATTAAACTTCCTTGATTTTCTTCTAATTCTTTTCTTGAGAAGAATCCCCAGTTTGGTAAAGTGTTTTGATAACCTTCTGGAAATCTTCCTTCAAGTTTTTTTGGTACATTAGGAACTGATTTTTCCATTTTATTAACTCCTTAGTGGAAACTAATTAAAGAATATTAATAAAAGTTTTGACCATATTTTTTACACTTTAACCAAAAAACTTATAAATATAGTTAATATTATTAATTTATGGTATATAAGCTAGATAAAAAAGATAGGCAAATACTCTACCAGCTAGATCTAGATAGTAGACAGAGTTACAAGCAAATAGGGCGAAAAGTAAAGCTTAGTAGAGAAGTTGTTCAATACAGGATAAAACAACTTGAAAAAAGAGGAATTATTCGAGGATATCAAACACTTATTGATGTTAGCAAATTAGGATATCTAAATTGCAGGTTTTTTATTAAGTTTCAAAAAGATTCTCCTGAAGAAGAAAATCAAGTCATTGAATATTATAAAAAACATCCTCAATTTTGGTGGGTTGATAGTATTGATGGATTTAGAGATTTAGGTCTTGCATGTTGGGTAAAGAACATATATGAATTTTTTGAGATAAAAGAAGATTTGATTAAGAGATTTGGAAAATTCATTTTTGACCTTGATATTGCAATCTACTCAAAATTTTATATTTACAAAAGAACCTATCTTTCTGAGGAAAAAAGAGGAGATGAAAAAATCAAAGTGATGTTTTATCCTGAAAAAGCTGAGTTTGATGATAAAGATATTAAAATTTTGAGATTAATAACCCCGAATGCAAGAATGACTTCTGTTGCAATTTCGGAAAAGACAGGAATTAGTGTTACCAATGTCAACTACAGAATTAAAAAAATGATTGATAATAAAATCATTGTCGATTTTAGAGTAATACTTGACCTCCAAAAAATAGGTTACTATTGGTACAAAATAGAAATGCAACTAGATGATTTAAATGTGAAAAATAGCATGTTAAGTTTTTTCCATCAACATCCAAACATTATCTATGCTTATGAAACAATAAGCGAGAATGATCTAGAAGTTGAAATGGAAGTTCAAAGTTATGAAGAGTTTAGGAAAGTATTAGATGAGATTAGAAGTTTATTTGGAAAGTCTATAAAAAAATATCATCATTTATTGTGGTATAAAGAACATAAATTCCTCTTTATGCCTTAACGAGAAAGTGGGACTCTTAATGTTTTTCTTAATGGCTCTTCGAGCTTGAGAGAATTCCCTAAAAATATAGTCTGCTTCGCAGAATTGATATGAAAATTAAATTTAACTTCTCCGCTTTTTTGCTACGCAAAAAATACTCGACCCCACTGCGTTCTCCTCGCTTTGCTCGTCGGGGCGTATAACAGGGCTTAAACGGAAAATGCCTCAGCTCGGCATTTTCCCAAATTACTCCCTTCGGTCGCAACTTCGTTTAAGCCCGATGTTATATTCAATTGAGAAAAGACCTATAAACGATTAGAGGTGAGACTAATTAAAAGCAGTTTCAATAACAACAGACAAATGATCAGAAATTTTCATCTTTGGTATATAGTAACTTTTTATAATAAAGTGGTCTGTAACAAAAATAAAATCCTTACAGGATTTAGGTTTCCATGAAGGATAAGTCATATAATCTGTAATTCTTTTCAAACCGATGTCATTGAAAATGGCCAATTCGGATTCATCACTTACATTAAAATCTCCACTCAATATTAGCGGTGTTGTTATATTATTAACAACTTCACTTATATCATGTATTTGTTTTGCTCTAATTTGTTTACTGAGACTAAGATGAGCAACTAATATGGATACATCTCGGTCATTTACTTTTGATAGTGCTACTCCTAAATATCTTGGCTCTCCTTTACCAGGCAATCGGTATTTTTTACTTTCTATGATAGGATACTTTGTTAATATGGCATTTCCTTGATTTAATACTCCCTTCAGTTGATAAGCGGAATAAAACACATGCTCATTAAGAGAGGTATTATCAGAAAGCAATTTTACATAATCTATATTTTTAGTTCTAAATGAGCCTCCATCAATCTCTGTTAAAGTAATAATATCAATATTTTCTAAATTAATAAAATCAGCAATTTCCATAACATATTTTTGTGAATGTGGTAAGAAATATTTCCAAGAAGATGTTAGATATTGCCAATAACCTTTTGTTATTCCGACACCAGATTGAACATTGATAGTTGATATCTTAATTCGCTTCATTTTGAAATAAATAACTATAAGGCATTTATATATTTAATTAGTCCTACCTTTTCTTCTTCTCTATGATAGCACTTCATGCTTGATTGGTCGGTCTTTTTTTCAACTTTTAGGACGAAATCTGACCACATGGTGTATAATCAAAAAAACTAACAGAACTTAAAGGGTTTACTCTTCCTTCACCAAGCTCAGTCGTCATTCTCCAAAATCGTCTTCGACAATTTCGTTTAAGCCCGATGTTAAAAATCAATTAAGAAAGTGTACATGTGCCGCCAGAATATTTCTTCCTGTCAACCATTTCTTTTGCTTTCTGTGCAATGTGCTCAGCGCTTAAGCCGAAGTGCTTTATTAATTCCCATGATTCTCCTGATTCTCCGAATTTATCATCTACTCCAATCATGTCAAACACAGCAGGAAGGCCTTCCTGCGCAATGACTGAAGCAACCAGATTTCCCAGTCCGCCTTTCTGATGTTCTTCAGCTGTGAGTATGCATGAAGTGTCTTTCACTGCATTGATAACAGCATTTTTGTCAAGAGGCTTTAGTGTTGACATATTGATTACCCTTGCATTGATATTGTATTCCTCTTTCAATATCCATGCGGCCCTCATTGATTCTGCAACTTCAGGGCCAAAAGAAATTATTGAAATATCTTCATCTTTATTCTCAGAAGCATCTGCAAATTCTGTCTCAAATGCATCTATAAAATTATCTTTTTCTCCGATATATTTTATAACTGTTGCTTTGCCAAATTCATAAGGTGTTGCTTCTGTTGTAATAATTGGTGTTGATTCCCTTGCAAACCTCAGATAGCATGGGCCTTTTATCTTGTCTATGGCAGTTTTAGTTATCTTTTTCATCTCAACTGCATCACAGCCAGCCAGAAGATTCATGTTTGGCAGGCCTGCAATCTGGAAAACTTCTTCTAGTGCCTGATGTGTTGCACCATCAGGGCCGACACTCACGCCGCCATGCGCACCTGCAATTTTGACATTCAAATCTCCATAGCACACAGTTGTTCTTATCTGATCCAATGCTCTTCCTGCTGCAAAAACACCATACGTTCCAAAGAATGGAATTTTTCCCTCTTTTGCAAATCCTGCTGCCACGCTTGTTCCGGATTGCTCTGCAATGCCCATGTTAAAAAATCTGTTTTTCCTGTCAGGTTTTTTTGCATAAAACATGTCTATGCAGATGCTTCCTGAAATATCAGCGCCTAATGCAACAACATTTGGATTTGAATTGTCGTTCAGCTCTTCGCCAAATCCTTTTCTTGTAGGCTTCATCTCAGCTTTCATATTTTCCTGCTGATTCCACCAGTAATTTCTGCTGAATTTTGGCATTTCTTTTTCTATTCGTTCATCAACAGTTTTTTGATAATCTTCAGCTATCTTTATCATTTCATCTTTTGGGAGATAATCAAGTTTCAGTTCATTGATTGCAATGTCAAGCTGCTCTTTGTTCGGGGCTTTTCCATGCCACCCCGCCTGATTTTCCATGAAGCTGACTCCTTTTCCCTTTATAGTATTTGCAATTATTACAGCCGGCTTGTTTTTTGTATTTTCAGCTTCTTTGAATGCTTCCAATAAAGTTTTTACATCATGCCCGTCGCAGATTATAACGTGCCAGCCAAATGCCTTGTATTTTTCATGCAATGGCCCGACATTCATTACATCTTTTGTCCAGCCGTCAATCTGCAGATTATTATTGTCAATTATGCCGACAAGATTATCAAGCTTGTAATGCCCTGCGCTCATCACTGCTTCCCATATTTGTCCTTCCTGCTGCTCTCCATCACCCATTAAACAGAATACTCTATAATTTTTCTTGTCCAATTTTGCAGCGAGGGCGCTTCCCACAGCAGCACTCAAACCTTGTCCTAATGAACCGCATGAAAGTTCTATGCCTGGAAGTTTTTTACTGTCAGGATGCCCCTGAAAAGGACTGCCCAATTTTCTTAATGTTGCGATTTGCTTGATATCAAAATAACCAGAATATCCTAAAGAAACATACCATGCAGGAGCCTTATGTCCTGCAGAAAAAAACATTCTGTCCCTGTCTTCCCATGCAGGATTATGCGGCTTGTGTTTCATAACATTCAGATAAGCTGCTGCAAGTATGTCCATTGCGCTTAATGTGCCGCCGCTATGACCTGAACCTGCGCAGTGTATTGATATTAAACTATATCCTCTCATTTCTCTTGAAGATTTATTTAGTTCAGCCGGAGAAAGTTTTTTTTCATTTCCTTCTTTGTCAATTATTCCCATTAATTGCTCCCCCAATTTAATCAAATTGACATATTGATAAGATTAACCAGTTTCAATTGCTTCCTTGATTCTTTTGCATCCTTTAATTATATTTTCAGTTGAAGTGGCGTAGCTTAAGCGTATGTACTGCTGTGTCTCTTCAGGATTTTTTTTGCCGAAATGTGTATCAGAAAGAACAGCTGCGCCGTGTTCAAGGAGATATTTTCTCATTTCTTCGGCTTTTTCAAATCCTAATTTTTTGCATGCCTGTGTAACATTTGGAAAAACATAAAACGCACCCTTTGGATTAATGCAGCTGACTCCTTCAATTTCATTAAGCAGTTTGACAATAAGGTCTTTTCTTTTTCTGAAAATTTCAACCATCTTCAGAGCTTCTTCCTGCGAGCCTCCAAAAGCTTCCTTCATTGCATATTGTGCAATGTGATTGGGGCATGATTCAGTATTTGTCACCCATCTGGATATGCTTTTTGCCAAAACAGGGTTTACCATGAATCCCATGCGCCATCCGGTCATTGCATAAGCTTTGGAAGCGCCGTCCATTATTATTGTGCGTTCATACATTCCGGGCAAAGATGCAATGCTTGTAAATTTTTCACCGTAAATAATCTTGGAATAAATTTCATCGCTGAAAATCCAGAAATCATGTTTTTTTGCCAGTTCAGCAACTTCCTTGAGAATATCTTCATCAAGAATCCCTCCGGTTGGATTTTGAGGCGTGTTTAAAATCAGCAGCTTTGTATTTGGGGTTATTCTTTTTTTTAATTCTTCAATTTCAAAATTAAACCCTTTTTTTTCAACTAAGGGAAGTGGAACAGGTATTGTTCCATTTACCCTTGCTTGGGATTCATAAATTGGATAGCCGGGATTCGGATAAATAACTTCGTGCCCCTTGCCGTAATCAGTAGTGCATTGAATTGCAAAAGCAATGAATGGTTTTGCGCCATTGGCAATTACAACATCATCAGGGCTTGCATTTAACCCTCTTGATTTATTCACATAATCAGCAATAGTTTTTCTGACGTCATATGCACCTGCAGAATCAGTATAGCCTGTTTTTCCGTCGTTGATTGCTTTTATAGCAGCATCTTTTATGTTTTGAGGGGTATCAAAATCAGGCTGGCCTATGCAAAAGCTGATTATATCTTTTCCTTCCCTCAGCATCTTATTAACTTCGGCAAGAACAACAAAAGCATTCTCTGTTCCAAGTTCATTTGTTCTGTGTGATATTTCCATGATAGTGCCTCACTGCTGCCCGACAGAAAAATGTATGATAAAGTATGATATTTATAAATCTATTGAAAATATACGAGAATATTCTGAGAAGAAGAGAAAAGAAAGAGGCAAAAAGAGAAGTGATTGATACAATGGTAATGCCTGATGAAAAAGCTGTGATAAAAGAACTTGAAACCCACAATGGAGAATTAACCCAGACAGAAATTGTGAGATTCACAAAATTGTCAAAGGTAAAAATTCACAGAGTTGTGAAAAGACTTGAATCGCTTGGAATTATAAAGAAATACCCATACGGCATGACCAATAAGATAAAATTAGAGAAAAGCTTGTACAAAGATTCTGAAGAAGATTAGAAGAATTCTTTATTTATATTAAAGTTAAGGGGTAATATCTTTATCAAATAATTCGTCACTAGGTTTACCACAGAATGGACATATAAGAGAAAGCCCTATAAGTTTAGCCGTCATGATTTTTTTATGACAATGTAAGCATATAACAGAAGGGTCATTTTTTGTTTGTTCCATCTTGATTCTCAATAAGAGTCTTTACCACGGTTAGTTAGTATATAAAATGATTGGTTTAGAAAATGAAGTGCATGATTTCATAATCTTGTAAATTATTTAAAGCGATTTTATTTATAAACAAACCTATGATTTTAGGAGGGGGTATTTATCGACCTAATAATTTTAGAAACCATTTTATTAGAATTTTATAAGTTTGTTCTAAATATTTTTAAAATAGCAGAATTGAATATGATTAAAAAAAAGAAAAAAACGCCGCGGAGACGGGGCACCATTAGTCATAAAAAGTTATATTTTACAAATTACCTATGGCTGTTAGCAATTCCCTATGCCCTTCTATCAGCTTCTTGAACTTTTCAATTTCCTCTGAGACAATTCTTTGCCTGAGATTATCTTCTGAATTCCCTGATTTTGCCATTTTTTATCCACTCCTTTATCTCATCATGGGTATAATACCCTTCTCTGACACCTAGCAAGGTTTTTGCCTGTAAAGGATCATCTTTTACCCCAAATTTTGCATTATTTAAAAGTAAAAAATATTTTACAGCAATAAAAGCAGTTCTTCTATTGCCGCTTGCAAATGGGTGCCCTTGAACAAGGGAATGAAGCAATACAGTTGCTTTGTCGTAAATATTACCTTTTTTATTCTTCGCCTTACTGATTGCTTCAACAACTTTACTGTATGACATAACTGAGGGCTTATCTTTCTTTTTTGCTTTTATCAGCTCAAGTGCAAGCACATTATATTCTATGATTCGCTCTGGTGTTGGATAAACAAGATTGTTCGCCATAACATTGTTCATAATTTAGTGGTATAAAAAGTTATCTTTATCCAATATATTTTATTATTGAAAAAAGAAAAAAACGCCGCGGGTGAGATTTGAACTCACATATCCTTTCGGAAACGGGATTAGCAATCCCGCGCAGTACCAGGTTGTGCCACCGCGGCAGATAACAATATCTACCCCCTCTCAGAAATTATGTTTATTTAAATGCTTTTGGTTATGCCAGGAGCTACCTGTCAAAAACAGTAAGAATAATGCCAAGAATATCTGCATTCTGAAGAGGGGTAGTTCTTGAGCATATTAGAAATTTTCCATCTGTATGAATATATTGACTTTTCAGCCACTAATTAGAAATTAACTGAAAATTTCAAATCCCATCTTTGCCAGAACTTCCTCTGCCTTTTTCAAGTGCTTTTTCTTCACAAGGATGTGGTCTGTTGAAAAAGAAGAATAAGCGATTATGTTTATTTTCCTGTCTGCCATTTTCTTTGCCACTTTTGCCATGAACCCAATCACTCCAAAAGGAATCACAAAGTCAAAAGTGATGAGTTTCCAGCCTTTTTCGCATTCAGCAGTCTTAATGTTTGAAAGTAGTTTTTCATCAACAACTGCAGTTGTTTCTTTTTTGTCTTTAATCACTGCAAATGAATTTTTTGGGGCATTATTCACCTTTACTACTGCATAATCTTTGGAATCAACAACAACTTTCCTGCCTAAAAAATAATTTTTTGCCATCTTATTTTATTTCCTTAAGTTCGCAGGCTTTTACAGCTTCTCCAGTTACTCTGTAATTACCACATTTCCAGTTCTCTCTTGCAGAGATTTCATAAGGTATCTTGAAAGTAATTGTTTTATTAGGACCTACATACATCTTGTCAGAAAAAATATCTTTAGCTGCCTTTTGCAATGTTTCACAGCTTATTATTGCCTGAAACTGTGCTCCTTCAGAATCTATATTTTTTACAGTAACATCAATTTCAGTATTCCCGCCAAAGAAATTCCCTATTCCTGAAGCATTTGTATCACCCATAATTTCAAATTCTGCTGGCCTTGTAACCTGATTGCATACATAAGAGGAACATCCTGTAGTTATTGTTGTGACATTTTGTATGGGCGAAGAAACAACATTTGTGCTGGTTATTGTCTTTACAAGATAACCCGAGCCAAATCCAACTAAAAGAGCCACAAATACATAAAGAACAGCCTTCCAGACTCTTACTCCCTCAAAAACATTAGGCATTATAGAATATCTTATTTTCTATTATATATAATTTTTGCTGTCTTGGGCGCTGTAGAAAATCTCGGCATTCGCCTCGTGTAAATGCGAGCTTCGCTTTTGCTCAGCAGGCTTCTGGCACCGGCTCGCGTTAATATTTTGTTTTCAAAAGCGAAAATTCCTCTTGCAATCCTTTCCGCCAGGAAAGTCGCGAACGTTAGTGACTCGATCCTTTTCGCCAGCTTCTGTAATAATAAAACGCCTGCAACAGTGATGCCAAGACTTTCATTTTCTACAACGCCGCTGTCTTGTAAACAACTTTTAGAAAATAACAAAGAGACAGTCAAAGACTGTTTTCAGGAGTTTGTACGCTCTGTCTTGAAGAAATATGCGCTCGTTAGAAAACAGGCAATCCAGACCAGCATCCATAGCCATGAAAATATTGCACCTGCAAAAATTGCCAGGAGCACGACCATGATGCTAAGAAGAATGAAGGCTATTGCTATGCCCACATGTACTTTTGGGGATTCTGGTTTCATTTTGCTCTCCAAATTGATTTATATGTAATGAATATTAGTGATATGGAGTTTATATTTTTTATAAATTTTTTGTGGTTTGGTTCCATTTTCAGGCTTAAAATAAAAGTAAAGGAAAAGAGCAATTAAGTAAAAAAGATAAATTACTCCCTGAAAAGTTTTATAAAAGCATAAGAGTGTACATATCATATGGGGATAGAAATTGTATTTCAGTTCCTTGCATTCATATGGAAACTTGTAGCTAACATAGCAACAGCAATATATTATTTTTTTATCGCAACCATCCCTCAGCTTTTTGCATTTCTGCTGGAGATGATAAGAAGAACTATATCATGGTTTGTACCACAGTATGTCAAAACAAAGGCTGAACTTAGGCTTGCAAGGTCAAAAAAACTTAACAAGCTTGTTTCTGGAAGAAAACCCGGACATTAATTCGCATTTTCTCCCTGTTTCCTTCGAAATAAATTTAAGAAGCATCTTGTTTGCCTTGTCTTTGTCAGGAGGGGCTGCAACAGCAATCTTGTAAGCTTCCCTCGCAGAATCATAAGAGATTATTTCATTTTTAGGGCTGTTGGGCTTGGCAATAATTTTTACAATGCCTTTTTCAGGAATAAGAATTTTAGTCATGCTGGATTTCATTTTCCACTTTTTTAAGGGCTGTATCAATTGCAAAGAACATGTTGAAGTCCGTCACTTCAGAAACAAGGGGCTTTCCATTGTCAAGGAGCTTTACGTGAATTTCATATTTTTCAGATATCTCTCTTTCATGCACTTTTTTCATTGTAACGCTGAGGCTTTCAAATTTTTTGCATGTATCTGAGAATTTCCTTGCATAGCTGCCTATAATTTTTTTTAGAACAATCATGGTTGCGCCATCAACATCTCTGAAGCCGGAAAGCTCTATATTGCCTCCCAATTCTATTCTGTCGTCATCGCTCATCTTCACACCCTCATTTTTGTATATGCATATCCTGCAATTTGAAGTTTAAAAAGCTTTTGAATAGTGTGCATATTTCACAATAGTGTATATTCCAAATAATACACAGCAATAAGAAAAAATATAAACCACATTGAATTAGAGCTTTATCATGGAAGATTTAGTGGAATCATTTTCAGGAGTAAGGGGAATTTACGGAAAATCAATTACTGAAAAGTTTGCTGCAAAATATGCTTCAGCTTATGCTGGATGGCTTTCAAAGAAAACTGGAAAAAGGCCTTCTGTGGCAATAGGCACGGACACAAGAAAATCAGGAAGCAAAATAAAGAATGCCATGATAAGCGCATTGTCAGAATTCTGCGGAAATATTTTTGATGTAAGCATTGCAACAACGCCAATGATTGAGCTTGCAGTCAGGGAATATGAATGTGACGGCGGAATAATAATAACTGCTTCCCACAATGAGCCCGAATTCAATGGCTGGAAATTTTTAGGAAGTGACGGTGCAATACTCAAGCCTGAAGAAATGGAAGAGGTAATCAAAAAGTCAAGATCAGAATCCTCAAAAAAATCAAAAACAAAGAAAGCTGTTGATTGCAGAATAGCAAACAAAGAGTTGGATATAGAGGAAAAATACAGAAAATTTGTACTCAATATTCTTGGAAAAGAAAGAATTGAAAAGATAAAGAATTCAAAGCTGAAACTTATAGTTGATATTAACGGAAGCTCTGCATGGAGCATTTCAGGAAAAATTCTCAAAGACCTTGGTGTTGAATCCCTTATGATTGCAGCAGAGCCGGGAGAATTCAAGAGAAAAATAGAGCCAAATGAATTTTCATTGTCATACATGGGAAAAATTGTAGAAGAAAACAGCGCTGACTTCGGAGTCGGCTTTGACTGCGATGCAGACAGGGCAGAATTTGTCGCTCCATTCTCTGAAATTTACGGCAAAATACTTTCAGGGCATTATCTTCTTGCAATAATTGCAGATTATATGCTTCCTAATATGGAAAAAAGCAAAAGAATTGTTGTGGTAAATGATGCAACAAGCCAGCTTGTCCATGAAGTTGTAAAAACGCACAAAGGAAAAACCTTTGAGGTTGAAGTCGGTGAGATAAATGTTGTTTCTGAAATGAAAAAAAGAAATGCAGTGCTTGGAGGAGAGGGAACATCATCAGGAGCAATAATTCCGCCGTCAACGAGCAGGGACGGCATTCTCGCAATGGCAATGCTTCTTGCAATTGTCGCTGAAAAAAAGAAAAGTCTTTCCGAGATTATAGCGGAATTTCCAAGATATCATACAATCCAGACAAAAATAAAAACTTCTGAAAAGAGCGTCAAGAAAAAAATAAGGAAATATTTTGATGACTGCAGAATAACAGAAACAGGAGATGAATCCGGCGGAATAAAAGTCTGGACTGGGAAAAATGAATGGATTTGGTTCAGGCCAAGCAGGACAGAACCAGGCATTGTCAGGATAATTTCAGATTCTCTTTCAGAAGAAAAAAGCGGGGAGCTGATTATTCTCGGGAAAAAAGCATTGGGAATTGGGGCCAATATGTGTTGAACTGTGGTGCTTATGAGAGATA
>Ga0210057_1007486_pt1 | contig 13214 bp, 14 predicted proteins | sample CryGeyCG2114_010_2_FD_183968 | JGI IMG/M metagenome (GOLD analysis project Ga0210057, IMG submission 183968) | Groundwater microbial communities from aquifer - Crystal Geyser CG10_big_fil_rev_8/21/14_0.10 (SPAdes) (version 2) | ecosystem: Environmental > Aquatic > Deep subsurface > Groundwater ... | reverse complement strand
ATTGTTAAGTCAGGAATATACTCTAATAGGTCAGATGTAATAAGGGATGCTGTAAGAAGATTTGTCTGGGAAGGTGAAGCAGGAAGTATAGAAAAAAAGGAGATTCTGTTAAACTTATAAGAAATACAAGAAATAAACTTTCAAAAGAAAAAATCAATTTAAAAGAAATAAATAATCTTTAATTATCTAATTATTTCTTTAGGCAAACTTACAGTTACATTATACTTTTTAGCTATCTTCATAAGCCTTTTATCCCTTGTGATTAATACTGAATTTGTTTTTCTGGCAAGAATCATATGGATTATATCATAAAAGCTTTTTATTATTTCCTTTAGATTACTCAATCAAAAATTATATAAACTGACATTTTATATAATAATTATGGAAAATATAGAATCAGTCAAAATTTCAAGAAGAGAATATGAGGAATTAAAAAATCACAAGAAAGTAGATCAGGAAATACTTAAAGATATAGCTAGAGGAATAAAAGATATTTTGAATGGAAAAGTTAAAGAGATATAATCATAATCCTCTTATTCTTTTATCAATTTCTTCTTTATACACATCCAAATTTGCTTTTATAAGATCAATTTCATTTTGTTGTGCTTTTTTGTCTGTAATTGTTACAAAAAATACACATTTATGCTCATCATAAATAAGAAAAATAACTCTTTTTCCATTAAACTTCTTTTCTCTAAAAAACTTATATCCTAATGGCTTACCACTATATGGGTTTAATTTAACTGATTGCTCAAATTTTATAACTCTTTCATATTCTGATTTGTCAAGATTGAGAAGTTTAGATTCATACCATTCAGATCGAAAGGCTCTATACATTACAAAATAAAGTAAATTATCTTTATAAAATCTCCATACCCTCATCAACTCCTTTACTTTATTATTCTAACCCATCAAACTTTAATTAAACAACCAGGAATTATTGCAAAATAATTTAACCTTTGGAATTGCTACCAGAATAGCATATAACAATACCTTTTTCTTCAATAAACTCAAATAATTTTTCAGCAATTTCCCAATACCTAACACCGGAAAAACCAACCTCTTTTTGCCATAAGTTAAGGCATATGCAAGTATCAATATAATAACTTGTCATAGGCAATCTAATAATTAATTTTATTTAAGATTTGCTATTATTTCATCTGTTTATGGGACAGTTTAGCATCTCTGCATAAAGTAAACCGGCATTTCGTTAAGGTCAAAGCTTGAGCCGTCTATATTAACAACCATATTAACCTTGTCCAGGTATATTGTTGAAGTTTCCTGCAGTTTGCTTTTTCCATCCAGCTTAAGAGTTCCATCTGTCATTATCACAGCATGGTCTTCATCATTTTCAGTTACAGAGATAATCTTAAACTGATAAACAGCCCTTTCTTTTTTTAACTGGATTATTATATGCCCTCTGCCGTCATTAACTGCATTTCGTAAAGGCACGTTTAGGTTAAGCTTGTTATTTTTGGAGATGGTTTCTTCACTGCTGAAGGTTCCATCTTTAGCCCTTAGAGAGCATCCTTGAAGAGTTGCCACACCAATTATTATGTCCTCCCCCTGTTTTTCAAACTCTTCAGTGCCAATAATCATTTTTAGGTTGGTTTTATATGTTCCACCTAAATAATCTTGTGTGTTGAGTTTTATTTTATATCCTAAAATACCTTGACCGTAGCCATAACCATAACCATAACCATAACCATATCCGTATCCATGGCCATAGCCTAAAGTGCTATTTGAAGAGCTTAGCTTTTCTATGCTTATTCCCTTACAGCCAGAGATTATATTAGCATCAGCATCAAACTCACAATTTTGGATTTCAGGTCCGTTTAGAATTAAAATGAACTTATTTATGTCCAGAATTTCTTCTTGTTCTATCTGGGTCGATATTTTGAACTCTATTGTTTCCCCCTTGGTCACTACAGGGTCTTTAATAGTAAGGCCTAAAACAAAAGCATTTGCAGGTCCTGCTGCAAATAAGAGAGTTATAATAGCGATTGAAATAAATATAGATATAATTTTTAACTTGTTTTCCATTCTGTTGCCTCTTTTTAATGGTTTTTTATGATAATTAGAATAAGCACTTATATTTAAATTGTATTAACCAAGGAATAGTGGTAAAATCTAACTACTTTTGGAACATAACTGTTGCAACAATAAAGATTTTATAAACGAAACACCTGAATATTATACATGAAAGGGGATAAAAAAACAATTAAATTTTCATTAGTTATTCCATGCTATAACGAAAATGGTAATTTAATAATTCTGCACAATGAAATAAAAAAAGTTATGGATAAATTATCAAGACTTGGAAACTATGAAATAATTTATATCAACGACGGGTCAACAGATAACACGCTTGAAGAATTAAAAAAATTAAAATTAAATGAAAAAGACGGACAAGATAATATTGTAATAATTAACCTTAACAGAAATTACGGACAGGCAACTGCTATCGACGCTGGTTTTAAATTTTCCCAGGGTGAAATAATTATTTCTTTGGATGCTGATTTGCAAAATGATCCTGCAGGTATTCCAAAAATGATTGAAAAATTAGAAAAAGAAAATTTAGATGTTGTTGCAGGATGGAGAAAAAACAGGAAAGACAGCAATGGAGTAAAAATTCTTACAAGAACCGGAAGAGCTTTGAGAAAAATAATGATTAAAGATAATGTTCATGATACCGGATGCACATTAAGGGTTTACAGAAAAGAGGCAATTAAGAGTTTGGATATCTGGGGAGAGATGCACAGATATATTTTAGCTTTGTTAAGATGGAAAGGTTTCAAAATCGGAGAAATGGTTGTAAATCACAGACCAAGAACAATTGGAAAAACAAAATATGGATATTCAAAGGCAGTAAGGGGATTTATTGATTTAATTTATGTCTGGTTTATACAAAAGTACTACCAAAGGCCGTTGCATATTTTTGGCGAGTTAGGATTGTTTTCAGGTTTTGTTGGGGGAATAATAGAATTATGGATGCTTTACGGAAGAATATTCAACCAAATGGATTTAAGCAATAATGCCTGGTTTATCTTAGGCTTCTTTTTTATGCTTATGGGAATTATGTTTTTCAGCTTTGGAATAATAATTGACCTTTTAATAAAAATCCAGCTGAACAACTCGCCTTATGAGAAAAGGTATTATGTAAGAGATGTTATAAGGGTGCAATAAATGACTAAAAATTATTCGGAAGAACTTAGAGAGCTGATTGATAAATATAAAGAAAAAGGTTTTGAATGGGGGAAAACCTATTGATTATCTTGAGTTTAGAAACGGATGCTCTAAAGAAGATTTAGAAAGGGAAATTATTAATCATGATAATATCGAATTTGTTGAAAAACAAAAAGAACAGGGAGAAACAAGGTATAAACTGTACTTTGTATACAGCTCAAAAACAGGAAGGGTTTATGTTTTAAAATTCACTGATAAAATAAGAATAATCACAGTTTACCCAATTGGCAGACAAACTTTAAAAAACTATAAAAGAAAGTTTAAAAAACTCTAAATACTTGGAATATTCATGGCATTGAAGATACATTATGATGAAGAAGATGATGTTTTTACTATCTATGATGATGAACATAAACCTTCTGAAACTATTGAATTTTCAGAATTTTTAAATATTGATATTGATAAAAATAAAGGGGTAGTTGGACTCGAGGTGTTTTACGCAAGCGAGTTTTTCTCTGCTTTAAATAAAATAGTTACTAAAAAACTATTGGAATCATTTGATGATATTTCTATAGAATGTAAAAACTATAGAAATAATTGGCTTATGGTATTGGTTTTTAGTTACCAAGGAAATGAGATAAGAATCCAGCTTCCTCCATTAAGGCAATCAGAGTATACTAGCCCTTTAATTGCTAGTTGTAATTAAAGAGATATTTCTAAATCAATTCAAAATATCAAAATTACCAAAGTATAAACCCAACTTCATATAAACTTTAAAAGCCAGAGGTGAATATAATGTAAAATGGAAAAGAGAAGAAACGTTCTTATGATTGCACCTACACCCTTTTTTTCAGATAGGGGTTGCCATATGAGGGTTCTAAATAGCTACTTTAGACTAAAAAGAAGTAATTTTAACATTGATCTTTTAACTTATCCAATTGGCAGAGATATGAAAGGAGTTAACATAAAAAGAACAGCTAATCTTCCTGGATATAGAAAAACAGAGGTTGGTTTTTCAATATACAAGCCGTTTATTGATTTATTTCTATTGTTTAGATCAATAAAAGAGATGAGAAATAATGATTATGACATTATTTATGCTCATTTGCATGAAGGGGCAATGATTGGGCTAGTCCTTAAAAAGTTATTCAATAAAGAGTTAATATTTGACAGCCAGGGCTCATTGGTAGGGGAGTTGTCAGAGCAGGGAGCAATAAAAAAGCAAGGGATGATATCAAAATTAGTCTGGCCAGTTGAAAAATACATAACTAAAAAACCGGATAAGATAATAACTTCTACACAAGCATTGCAGGAATTTATAACAAGGGAGATTAAACCAGATAAACCAATAGAGGTAATTGAAGACTATCCTGATGTTTCTTTATTTAATCCAAAAGTTAAGAAAGCAAACCTAAAACTTCCAAAAAATAAGAAAATAGTTGTTTATCTTGGAGGGTTGCAGGAATATAAAGGAATTGATTATCTTATCAAATCAATTCCATATGTAAATGATAAATTTCATTTTTTAATTATGGGTTATCCAGTAGAAAGAGTAAAAGAACTTGCCAAAGAGCTTAACATAGAAAAGAGAATAACTTTTACTGGGAAAATTCCATATGAAAAGGCTCCATCTTACCTAAAGCTTGGTCATATTGCAGTTTCTCCGAAAACTCTGGAAAGCGGGGAAGCTAATGCAAAAGTATACAATTATCTTGCAATGAATCTTCCAGTAGTCTGTTTTGATTCAAAAGACAACAGGAGAATCTTGAAAAACAAAGGAATTTATGCAAAGCCCAAGGACATCAAAGATTTAGCAAAGAAGATTGAGGAGGGAGTGAGATGAAAGATTATTATTCAAAAAATAAAGTTAAACAAGTAAACCTCGGAAATTTTGAATCTAATATTATTTTTTTAAGAAAAACTAGGATTCTTAGTAAAAATAAAAGAATATTGGAGATAGGTTCAGGAAAGGGTAGTTTAATCCATCACCTAAAAAAGGAAGGTTATAACATAACAGGAACTGAAATTGATTATAACTTGGTAAAAGAAGGGAAGAAACTATTTGGAAACATTCCTCTTAAAACAATGTCTGGGGATAAGCTCAATTTTAAAGATAGTTCATTTGATGTAGTGTTAAGTTTTGATGTATTTGAACATATCTCTGATAGTGATAAACATCTTAAGGAAGTAAGGAGAGTTCTTAAAAAAAGAGGATATTATCTTTTAGGAACTCCCAACAAATGGACTAATATCCCGTGGGAGATTATTCAGAGTAAATCTTTTAAGTATAGAGAATACCATTGTTCTTTACATAATTACTGGCAAATAAAAAAAAGATTTAATAAAAATGGATTCGAAGTAAAGTTTGTTGAAATACCTATATTAAATGATTTTACTATAGGAAAGGTAAATAAGGTACTGGGAAGAACGGGTGTCTTTTTATTTAAGCTATTTAATCCAGATAAAATGCCTTACTTTTTAAAAACTAACTTTTATCTCGTTGCTAAATCGAGGAAATTGAAATGAAAATTGGCATTGATGCGAGATCACTTTCTGTTCCTGGGGGAATTAAGATATATTCTGAAAATTTGCTTAATTGCTTAAACCACAAAAAAGAATTTATTTTAATGGGGCCAACACATTTTAATGATTTTAAATGTATTCCAAGTAAAATAAAAAATGATAGTATTTTAAGACTTTTTTATGAGAATATTATTATCCCAAAAATTATTAAAAAAAATAGAGTTGATTTAATTCATAGCCTCAAAAGTTCGGTTCCTATTCTTGGAAAATTTAAAAGAGTTATTACTGTTCATGACCTTAATCATTATGTAAACCCGCACAACTACAAAATTAAAGATCTTGTGTACTGGAAGTATATCTTCCCTCATTATGTGAAGGTATCCGATAAAATAATCACTATCTCAAATAATACTAAAGAAGATTTGATTAGGTTTTTAAATGTAGATGAAGGGAAAATTAAAGTAATTTACTTGGCCTTTGACAAAAAAATATATCATAAAAAGAATAAATCCTCTTCTTATAATGCTGTTAGTAAATACTTAACTAAAAACAATAAACATAAAATAAACTTTAATCAAAGGGTTATGCTATCTGTTAACACCATCCATCCTGGGAAGAATATTTCAAATATAATCAAGTCTTTTGATTTAATTGTAGGTAAACAAAAAGATATTATTTTAGTAATAATTGGTAAAAAGGGTTGGAAATATAGAGAAATATTTGAGACATATGAAAGCGCAAAAAATAAAGATAAAATCTACTTTTTAGGTTACGTTCCTGATGAAGTTGTTGCAAATTTTTATAATATAACTGAAGCTCTAATCTATCCTTCTCTTTACGAAGGCTTTGGTCTACCAATATTAGAGGCACAAGCCTGTGGATGTCCTGTAATAACCTCAAATGTAAGTTCAATGCCAGAAGTTGCAGGAAAAGGGGCAATATTGGTTGATCCATACAACGTTGATGACATTGCGAATGCAATGTTAAAGATTACAAAAGATAAAAAGCTTAGAGCTAAGCTAATTAAAGAAGGGTATAAGAATGTAAAAAGATTTTCTTGGGAAAAATGTGCAAAAGAGACATTAAAAGTTTATCAAGAGGTTTTGAATGAAAAAGATTAATCTATTAATTTTGCACTCAAATATTCTTGGTGGCTCTACGCAGGTTTTGCTTAATGACTTGAAGTTATTAGGAAAGGATAAAACGTTAGACATTTATATAGGTCTTATCGGGAAAGGTAATAATGTTCGTCTTGGAACAAGTGATTCCTCTATTTTTTATATTAAACGTAGTTACTACAATCCAAGAACTTTTTTTGAACTAGTTAAATTTGTTAGAGAAGAGAAAATTGATTTAGTTCACTTAAACTCACCAGCTACATACTTTATTGGACCTATCCTAAAACTTTTTAAAAATATTAAACTAATTGTTTATTTACATGGTGACTTAAAATATGATGTCAAAGATAATTTTATTAAAAGAGCAATAAGAAAGTACTTGTTTTCCAATTTTATTGACAGATTTATAGTGGTTAGTAATGACTTGGGTAATGTGTTAATTAGTGATTATAAAATAAAAGAGGACAAAATAAGAGTAATTTATAATGGTGCACCAGACTTATCTAAAATAAAGATTAATAAGGAGTTTGTTTCAAATTTAAATAAAAGATATTCTCTGAAGGATAAATTTGTAATATTGAACATAGGAAGGCTTGTTGATGTTAAAAACCAGAGAATGCTAATTTCTTTGGGAAAACGTTTAAAAAATAAAATTAATTATAAGATATTAATTGCAGGAGATGGTCCATTAAAAAGTAACTTACAAGAAGAGATAAATAAAAATAACTTACAAAGAAATATCTTCCTTTTAGGAGAAATCAAGCATAATGAAATAAACTCTTTGCTTTCTGTTTCGGATGCTTTTGTGCTTACTTCTAATTATGAGGGTATTTCGATTTCTGTTCTTGAAGCTATGAGCATGAGTGTTCCTTGTATTCTAAGTAATGTTGGGGGGAATAAAGAAATATTAAAAGAATTTAAACGTAATTTATTATTTGATCTTAATAATTTAAATGATTTAACTAAAAAAATTATGAATCTAAATAAAAATCATAAATTGAGAAAAGAACTAAGTAATAAACTAAGAGAAAAATATCTTAAACAGTTCACATTAGAAAGACCAGTTAACTCTTTAATTAAAGTTTACGAGGAATTATTAAAAGATGATAAAAAAAGCAAAAGCTAAATACCAACAACACAAAGAAACAATTGATAATTTCTTTTGGAGAAGTTTGCAAATTGGGGCAAAACAAGGAATTATCTTCCTGATTTTCATTTTGTGTGCTAAATTATTAAGCCCTTATGACTTCGGAATATACAATTATGTTCTTGCAATTGTATTTTTCCTGATAATATTTGGGGATTTTGGAATATCAACAGCAACATCGAAATATGTTGCCGAATATAATGTTACAGATAAGAAAAAGCTGAAGCTTGTTTTATTTAATTCAGGAATAATAATTTTAGCCTTAACGATTATTATCTCTATACTTACTTTAATTATTGGTCCTTGGTATCTTAAAGACAAATATGTTTATGTTCTTTATTTATTGCCTTTAATTTTCTTAGCCCCTATGACATCCCTATATGATGGAATATATAGAGGATTAAAAAGATTCAAACAACTGGCAATTATCTCAACAATGGTAGGTTTAATTTCAATTGTTTTTGTATATATTTTAATTTCAAAATATGGATTAATTGGAGCATTAATCTCCCAAAACCTATTTTATCTTATCCTGTTAATAAGTATTGGTTTAGGGTATCGGGATTTTGAGGTTAAGTGGAATAAAAGTGTTATGAAGGAAGTTGGTAGGTATTCTTTTATTTATGGTTTAGCCATAATTGGAAATTATCTTTTTATTAGGTTTGGAATATTGCTTTTGGGTTATTATAATTACATCGAAGAAATAGCTACATATGAGTTATTGACAAAGATATTTATGCTTCTACTATTTCCATTTACTTTACTAGGCCAAGTAGTAGCACCAAACTTTGCAGTTTTATCTGCAAAGAGAGAATTCAAGAAAGTATATAATAAATCAATAAAATATACATTAACTTTTTTTGTCACAGGTTTAATATTAGGACTTTTGTTTTATCTAATAATGCCTCTAATATTTAAAGTATATTTCCCAGAATACTATGCTAAAAATTATTTTAATATAACCTTTTTATTATGTTTAATTATTTACATAACAAATGTTTGGGCAGCGACATTTGATGCAGGGATATTGATTCCTACAGGTTATGCAAGCTTAATGGCAAAGTTTTATTTAATCCTTGGAATTTTTGGATCAATTTTAAGTATAATCTTAATTAATTATTTTGGATATATTGGAGTAGTCTATTCTTTTACTATTTGCAGTTTTCTTATGGCTGTAGGGTTGAGAGTGATCTATTTTATTAAGATTAAAGACTTTAATGGTTAATCTATTCTATAGATATAGAAATTTCCAATTTCTTTTTCAAGAATAAAGTGTTCTGAGACATCTCTTTTATAAATTTCTTCAGATAGGATATTATTTTCTTGACTTAAACAAAATTTATTTTCTTCCTCACATAGTATTATTTTACTTCTAAAAGAAGTTTGATCGTTTTTCCATAGACTATCATCAAATAAATATGCAAACCCTCTTTTATCAAATATATCTTTCTTATTAACTACCACATACTTGATTTTATATCTTTTTAATAAATCATCAAGATTTTCCCCACTATCTACCCCTTTTTTTAATTCAGTAATTAAATCTAAATTAACTCCAAGATTATCTCCATTAAGTTCAAAAGATTTCCTATTTGAATAAAAGGATATCGATGTTGGGACATCTCTTATAAAGAATTCATCATCCAACATATTATCATTAAGATACTCTGCAACTTCCTTTATTCCAGAAGTTTGTTTTGATAAATTTTTATTAATAATAGGGTATGAAAGAGAAAAAATTAATAAAATTAACAATACAAAAACCAAAATTTTTAGGCGTATATTATTCTGAGATTTTATCACAAAATAAAAATTACTTGCTAAAACAATTAAACTAATAACTATTATATGAAAGTAATACTCATGAAAATATAAAACTTTTGAGGTTAAAACAAAATAAATAAAAGCTGTTGCAAAAAAAGTATAAGATATTAGTTTTACTTTTTTATCTTTTATAAAAAATAATCCTAACAAAAATATAAATGCAAGATAATAAATTGGCCAAGTAACCCATTCTTTTATTCTAATTAAAAGAGTATTGTACATACTCCAATTAAAAATTAAATACTTGTCTGTTATGAAATCCTTGAATAATAAATAAATCCAATCAATTTTTAATAAAATTGTTACAATAGAAATTGAAGCAATTAAAGTTGATGGATAAATTAAAATAATTGCTTTATTATTTCTTAATAATTTACCTATCAATTTATATATTTTTTCAATCTTAAAATATAGATAAAAATGTAGAGACACTATTAAGATAAAAATCAATCCATATAATAAAGGATTTCTTGGGAGATATCTAAAACTCATCCTAAAAAATAACGTTTGCAATAGGAAATTAGGTAAAATAATTAAACAATAAGCTAATTTATTAGAATGTTCTATTTTTTTATACATATAAATTATACTTAAAAAAATAGGTAAATAAAAAATCAAAGCATGATACTTAATATTAATTCCAATTCCAGCGATAACTCCTGATAAAAATAGCGATTTAATATTTTTTTCCTCAATACCATTAACTAGAAAAATAAGCGAAATAAACATAAACAAAATATTTATTGGATCTAAAACAGTTACATATGTGAAAAATTGAAAAGTAAATGTAATACTTAATAACAATAATATAAGAAGAGTTTGTTTTTTATCAAAGAATTTTTTGAAAAATATGTAGGATGAAATTAAAATTAAAACTCCAATAAAAGCCATAAATAACCTAGTATTAAATTCTATACTATTCCAAGGGAAAAGTTTAAATGTGAAGTATAGTCCATGTTCCATAAATTGGTAATATCCCCAAGTATCATATATCCCAGTGGGTAATGTAATTGGATCAGCGATATACTCTCTTTCGTTCCATAACATGCTGCTATGTTCAATCATATGTTTTGCAGGTTCAACATATGAGACATATTTCATATCATGCAATCCTGAAAAGTCTAAACCCATGTAAGGGTATTTTATTGCAACAAAAAGTATGATTATTAATAATAAAGCTAACACATACCACCAGCCCTCTTTATACATCCACCTCACGATGTTTCGGACTATTGGAATCCTGTTGAGGGTTGGGAACTTGTTATGGAAGTCCTGCTTTCTTCTCGCCTCATCTCTTTCTTCTTTCTCTTTTTCCTCCTCCAACTCTTTCTCCACACTATCTTTATTGCTGTAAAAAGTGAGGAAACCAGAAGCTATTGAAAGGCCGATAATATAAGGAGTTAAATATGTAACAAAAGGCCTTTGAAGGAATTGGTTAATTGCTAAGACTATAAGTGTTAAAAGGAAAAGGTATTTTGAAATAAAAATAATAGGAGAGTCTTTTTTTTCAATTTCATTAAAACTATTTATCTTAAAGGCAAGATAAACTGTGGATATTGCAAGAGCTAGATAAAAAAAATAAATAGGCTTGTATAGCTCGGGTATTATTTTATAATAGTTTAGTGCTAAAATAACTAAGAATAAAATTATTGTGGCTATTGAAGAGTGTTTTGAAGTTGACTGGTAAATATGATTTCTGTCGATATGACTTTTATTTATAGGAAAGTTATAAAGAAAACCTTTGTTGTTTTTATCTGGCATATTACCTACTCCTTTAGTTCAAGCGTTATATTTTTAAGATATAAGCTGTCACCGATAACTTTCATCTTAACCTTGGTTTCTTTTTCAAGCTTTAAGTCCTGAAAATAAGACATTTCTTTGTCATTTTCATCTATGTTAAGATAACTTTTATCTATAACTATTATATCCTGGCTGTTGAATTTATTATTTTCTTTGTTTAGTGGAATAACAAAAAATGAGTTTGGCTTTGTTGATAAAACATCCGTGTATATCCATAAATATCCCACATCGCTTTTTATTTCATAATCTCCTGAATAAAGCAACAAGTTATATCTTTTGTTCACCCAGTCTTTATCTAAAACTATTTCTTTTTCCCTATATTCTGGAATGCTTATTATCTGGTCTTTTCCACTCCACCAGTATAAAAATCCAATAGATTTATTGTTCTGGACTTTGGTATAAACTTCAAAACTGCTCCAGGGAAGAATGTTTCCAATAAAGACAACTTTGTTTGAATTTATCTTAATATTTTTTATTGAAGAGTCAGGCGCATCATTAAATCTATCTTTTGAAAAAGTCAGATAGTAAATACTTCCTGGCAGATTGTTTAGAGTTATATTGAAATTTTGTCCAGCTCCTATTTTATTGCTGTTCTTTATCTCTCCATCATCTTCATAGTTTTTATTAAAATAAACCTTGTTGTTTATGTCTGTAATTGAAAGTGCATATTCGTCTTTTCCAACATAATCATTTAAGTCCTGCTTTGTGAAGCTTAAAGTTAGATTATCCTCTACATAAATGGCCAGTTTTAGATCTCCTCTAAAACTTGTGTTGATGAATGTTACACTTCGATTATAGTCTTCAAATTTTGGGATTTCAATGTTGTTTGTGTTTGAAAAATAATAAATATTAGAAGCTGGATAGTTTTTGTATATGAAATCAAGTGCACTTTCAGAATTAATATAGCTTTCTTTCAAAATGCTTTTTTTTACATAAACCTGGTCTTTTTGCGTATTGACTAATAGCTCATAGTTTTCAAGGTCAGGAATAACTAATTTGTCATTTATGTATAAATCTCCAGTTCCTATTAAATTTAATCCAAGTATTCCTGTAGAGTTATCAGGAATAACTGTTTTTGGTTTGAAAACAATATTAAATGTTTCTTGGGAGATAAATGGCCTTGCAATATTTCCATTTAGCTCTTTAGTATTTCCTAATACCTGAGTTTTGTCTATGTAAAAGCTTCCAAGTTTGCTTGAATAATCGTTTTCTTCAGCATTTATAAGATAGTTTCCTGTAATTCCAAAAAATTTAGAGTTTAAATTAATTATTAAAAGTGATAAAATGGCAAGTCCTACAGTTAAATATACAAATATTACAAAATAATGATGCCATTTCAGAGTTCTTTTTTCAACAGCCATATGCCCTTTTTTATGAGTATTATTCCCTCTAAAGCTTTAAATTACTATTTAAAAGTTATTATAGCAGAATGATTGTTATGTACAATCATTCTTAGGGATAAGTGAAATTGAAAATCCAAAGGGTTTATAAATAAGATAAACTTACTAATAAGATAAACTTACTAATAAGATAAACTTACAGGAGGTTAAAATGGAAAATATTGAAATAACAAGCATGAGTTCAAGAGGGCAGGTGGTTATTCCTCAAAATTTAAG
>Ga0210057_1007485_pt1 | contig 13216 bp, 16 predicted proteins | sample CryGeyCG2114_010_2_FD_183968 | JGI IMG/M metagenome (GOLD analysis project Ga0210057, IMG submission 183968) | Groundwater microbial communities from aquifer - Crystal Geyser CG10_big_fil_rev_8/21/14_0.10 (SPAdes) (version 2) | ecosystem: Environmental > Aquatic > Deep subsurface > Groundwater ... | reverse complement strand
CGTTGCTCGCGGACGCAACCGCGAAGATGCAGGAGGGATGCATTAGCTAAAATTTTAATGCATTCCATTGCAGTCCGGCTTTACGCCGGACGCTCCCTTCCGAGGAGCAGCTCGGATGCAGGAGGGATGCATTAACCAAAACTTTAATGCACTCCTGAACTAAACACCATCTTTTTGTGGCTTAGTATGTTATAGACATAAAAGAATTAAAGGTTATTCAGTTTTCGCATTCTTTGCCTGATTCATGCCAAATACAAGCAGTATATTCTACGTAATCAACTTGTGGGTCGCAATTTGGACAGAATATTCTGAGTTTTAGTTTGAATTTTCCTTTTGGTAATTTTTCTGTGTCGCAACCTGAGAAATCTGGTGCTCCGCAGCCTTTTTGGAAAAGCAGCAATGTCATACAACTTGGCTGCTTATTGCTTTCTATGTTTTGAATAACTTCAGTGTATTGGTTCAAAAAGTTATTTTCTGGTCTTACTTGAACTGTGCCTGAAGCTGTTTTTCCTACATTTGTAATGCAAACTTGAAGTCGTTCCCATGGAATACTGTTGTTGTCCATTTGGGCTTTGGTATATCCTTTATCAGCCATTTTTTCTGCAGATAATATAATTGGGAATTCTGTTGGACTAGTAATCATTAATTCTGGAAGGATTTTTTGATTATACTGTTGACTTTGTAAGAACTGATAACCGTTAAAAAGCAAAGAAAGTATAGCAACAGCTAATAGAAATTTGTTTATTTGATAGTTTCCTTTTCCTATTTTTTGGTTCTCTTTCTTTTCAATTTTTTCAAGTTTTTTTTCATCTTCTTTTTCTATTTTGGCTTTTAATTCTGCACGATGCTGACAATATTGTGAGAAATTTGAGTTGTCAAATCTAAGAAACAATTCTGTGCGGTCTGCGTCAGTGAATTTTCCATTAGGTGGCAACTCTGCAAAATTATTCTGGTCGCTTAGCCAATAATCTAATAATTCTAAAGTATCTTTATCTGAAAGCATAAATTTCTCCAATTATACCTTTGTTTGTTATACCCAATAATTCTTTCATTGGATTTATTTAAAAAAATAAGTTTTAACCACATTTATCAAAATAGGCTTGAGCGTGGTTTTTATTAAAAACTTCTCTGATAATTAAACTTCTTGTCTTTACAAAAGAGGGATTTAATGGCACGTCTTATAAAAAACAGAAAAGGATTAATGGCTTACTTACCTAAAGACCTTCTTGTAAAAACTGGCTGGACAAAAGAAACTCAAGTGCTTCTTTATGTTAATCCTTCAAATCAAGACCAAATAATAATTGAAAGACTGCAAAGAAAAGAACCTTCTTTAGTTCCTGTTCCAAAACTGATTAAGTCTGTGAATGTAAAACGAAGAAAAGAAACAGGAATAAGTTATGGAATAAAGTATTATTATTCTGATGGAACAAAAAAATTCAAGGAAAAAAGGTTTGAGCCGTTTTATTAATTTTGTGTTCTTTGCCATTTAAATTGAAATAGACTTTGTTTGGGCGTATTTTTATTTTAATGAGTTTTTTGTTGTATTGTGAAATGCGCTGATTTTGGTTTAAATGCATAAAAATTTCGTAAATGATTTTTTCTGAGATTTTAAAGGATTCTATTATTCCTTGTCCGTTTTTCTTTGCTTCCTGAGAAATTTCTTCTAATTTTAAAAGGCAGGTTAAGTTGCTGTTTTTTGTTATTTGTGGGTAATATTTGTTGAATGCTTTTAATCTTCTATTTTCCAAGTTTAATGGTTTTGTTATTATTGAGCAGACTGTAACTCCTTGTTTTTTTGCGGTTTCAGCTAGTCTTGTTGCTGTTACTGTGCCGGTGCCTCCCCCAAAACCTGCAATTAAAAAAAGGGTTTTTGTGTTTTTTAAGTCAATAAATTCTTCTAATTCTTTTTGGCTTTCCCTGAAAACTGCTTCTGCAAATTTGGTTGAGCCCCCACAACCCATTCCACAGGCAATTTTTCTGCCAAAACAAATCCAGGGCAGGTTGCCTGCTGCAATGATTAACGGACAAATGTTTGTGCCAGCAGCCAATAGCAATGCATTTTTAGGGATGGCTTTTTCTGCTATAAACTTGGAAGTAATTATTCCTGCACCCCCAACTCCAACTATTTTTGTTTCAGCAGTTAATGCTGGTTCCTTTTCAGTATACTTTCTTGAGTGATACCAATTATCTCCTGAAAGAGAAAACGCTTTGCTTGGATAATGTTTTATTGGATTTGCATAAACTTGAAAAATTCTTTCGCTGATACAGGTCATTGAAAGGTCTGGGTGGCTTGGTAATGGGTCGTCTGTTCCAAAAACTATGAACCCGCTCATGCGTGTGCAATTGACAATTTTTTTAATTAAGCTTTCAGCTTCTTTTTGATTAAAATAAAACAAGACATTCCTGCAAAATATTAAGTCATAATTTTGTTTTATCCATGTATTGCTAAACTCATCAGGTGTTGTTGTTTCTTCCAAAAATTCTAAAACATCTGCAACCTGAAAATCAATATTAAACAAGTCTTTTTTAATTTTAAAAAACTCTTTATTTTTTTCAAAAAACTTTTTTAGTCTTGACTGTGAAACAAAAATTAAATGACTCTTATCAAAAACGCCTGCTTTAGCTTCATTAATTCTTTTTTTATCCAAATCAACTGCATCAATTTGACAAGGCAAACCCAATTCATTAAAAATTATTCCAACAGAGTAAGCTTCATCACCACTTGAACACCCAACAACCAAAACCTTTAACGGTTCAGTTAGTTTTACTTGCTTAAACTTTTTTTCATTAAAAAACCCCCATTTCCCGCGGCGAATAACCAACTTAGGAATAACCTCTTTCTTTAATGTTTTCCACACAAAAGGGTCACGAAAAAAACCACTGTGATTAGCCACAGAAAGCTGTTCCTTTGAAAGAAACTTATTAGTCATAAATAACCTCTTAATTCTTCAAATCATTTTTACAAAAAACTTAATGTTTTGGTAAATCATTTTATCCAGTTCAGTGAATTCCATTAATCTTTTGTCTTGCAGATTGTATTTTTCCAAAAGCATTCTTAAATCTGTGAAGTTTTGTTTGTTTCCGCAAAAAGTTGTCATTAACTGCATTCAATTACCTGTTTGCAAGAATAATCTCCAGTTTCGGGTTCCCGCTCTGCACTTTAGAGTCTATAAAACACTGTGACACACAAGCACCAGATTTCTTAAAATGCTCTTCAAGAATTGCATTAACAAAACCCAAAGTATCGTTTGAACCACAAGTAAAAACAACAAAAACTCCAGTAGAATCATCAATGGCAGACTGGTGTTTTTTTATTTCATTCAAAAAAGTTTTAATAAGCTTGAATTTAGAATTAGAGACAATTATGTTTTTGATATCCCCATAATCCAAACCTAACAGGCCAGATTCTATAACAACTTTATAAACAAGATCAATCATTTCTTTGTGTTCAACAAAATTATTGTCGGCATTAAACAATCCTGCAATTTCTTTCCTCGTCGGAAGACTAAAATCACAATTATTCAATTGTTCCTTCAAACACTTTTTTTCTAATGTGCCAGCCTTTTTTTTTACTGGTTTAGGTTTTTTTGTTTTTTTCATCAATTAGCAATAGTATACGTAATACTTTAAAAGTATATTGAATAGTATACTAATGTAGTTTTGCATATGGTTTTAAACTTTAATGGCTTTTTTGTTTCTATGGCGAATGTTTTAATTACAACGATTTATTCCGTTGAATCAATTGTCTTGGCAATCACCAGATTTTCCATTGACAGAGTTTTCTTATTGTCAAGTCAGGAATTTGACGAGAAACAGCAGGAAGCATTAAAGCAAGTGAAAGACAATTACTCTAAAGTTCTTGAAATCAAAGAAAAAAAAATTCCTGTTTATGATATAGTCAAAATAACTGAGAAGTGCGTTGAATTAATTGACGCAATCCCAAACAAAGACAAAATTTTTATTAATATTACCCCTTCAAGAAAAACACAGGCAATTGGCTTGCTTTATGCGGCATACAAACGAGCAAAACTAATCTACAAAATAATTTACATTTCAGAAGAAAAAAACGAAATAATTACCTTGCCTGTTTTAGAGTTTTTAATTACTGAATCTCAGCAGCAAGTTTTGGAAAACCTTAAGCCAGAGCAAAGCATTATGGAGTTAGCAAACAAAGTCAAACAATCAAAAGCAATGCTTTATAGAAATATAAAAGAACTAAAAGAAAAAGGATTAATAGAAGAAGAAAATGGGCTAAAACTAACTGATGCAGGAAAGATAGCAAGAATGTAGATGATTTAATAAAAGGATAAATAAAAAATTTGGGATGATTAAATTGAAAAATAGTTTGAATTTGTTTTGGAGAGAACCAATTTCCCAAAAAACTGAACGCATTAAAGAAAAAGAAAACAATGTAACACACGCATTTTTAGTTACATTAAATCAAGATAAAAAAATGGCACAAAAGTTGATAACAAAATTATTGAGAATCAAACTGGCCAAGACTTTTGAGATTGATTTTCAGGTAAGCGAAACGAGAAGAAGTGAACTTCTAAAAAAGAAAAACAGAATCATCCTCTTTGTAAACTCAGAATACAATCTTTCTGAAGTAACTGGAGAAAATTCTGACAAAAAACAAAAGGACATTCCTGATGGATTGATTTTGGATAAAAATGCAGCAATACTTATCGAAACAAAAGTAAATGCAAGCAAATCAAAAGCGCAAATCAACAGATACAACAATAAATTTTTTAGCAATTGCAGCAAGATAAACTGCCTAACTTGGCAGAAACTATATTCAACAATAGCAGAAATTAACAGTGACGATTTTGTCACACAACAGTTTTTGAGATACTTAGAGGCGGTTGGATTGAGTGGTTTTAGAGGAATACCTTTTTTTAGAAAGAATTTTGAATGGAACCTAAAAGAGGCAGAAGATATAACAAAAGAGCTTTGCATTGAATTAAAAAAATGGTTTATTGATTCCCACAAAGATTTGGTGTTAGGTGAACGACCCAAAGCAGGAGCATGGGATTATTTTTATCTAAAAAAATTAGAATACAATGCTAAAAAATTGGGGGCTCAAGGAATCCCCCACATGAGTTTTGGGTTTAATTCAGAGGCATTTGATGTTATGGTTACATTTAACAAAAAAACAGTCTTAAAAAAAATTTTGGGCTCCAAATCAGTGTGGAAAGACTTCTTTGAGCATATTAGCAGATTTTCTAAGGACTCAAATACTTATTTAATGGTCAGCCACTATAAAATGCTTGCACATAAAAAAGAATACAAAGGCCACAGGCAGGGGCCAAAGTATTCTGATTTCAAGATAGAACTCCAACTTTCAAGACTAAATAAAAATCCAGAAGAATATTTCAAAAATTTGTTAAATCTTATAGCTAAAGAACAAATGAAAGAAATAGCAATAATAAAAAAATTTTATTACCAAGATTCCTTCGATAAAGAAATCATGAAATTTGTTGACGGAGAAAACGCTTTAAAAAAAATAAAATCAACAATTAATGAACTAGAACCATACTATAAATTTATAGTGGAGATGAATGAAAATGATACAAATTAATAATATTGAAAAAACAACAAAATCCCGAAAAAGTGGAAAAATCAATGTTAATGAAGATAATATTTCCAAACTAACAAAAAGCAAGGAATCTTTTTTGGATTTCAGCAAAGACATTAAATTTAGTGGGCCGTCGCTTTATTTTTACCTACAAATAATAAAGAAAATCAATGAAAACCAGTATGAGAAATTATTTGAAGACAATTCTTTTATTGAATACCTGTATGCTACACTTGCCTGTTGGGGTATGCACAGAATGGATAAAAACACAAGAATGGCAGAATTTGAAGCATTCAAAGAATCCATAACCAAAAACAAGGATAATTTCACAGAACTCTCAAAAGAAAAAATAATTGATGCAGACATTGAAAAAATAAAAGACAAGCTCCTGAAAATTTTTGCAACACTTAGAATTATGTCCAGAGAAAAGGCCCCCAAATTTGTTGCACACTCAAAAATCATGCATTTTTTGCTTCCAAATTTAATTCCTCCGATGGACAAAGGGCACATAATTTATTTTTTCTATGGAAAGAAAAGAAAAACAAAAAAGGGAAAAACCGATAAATATTTGCCCAAAATAAAAGACGAAGAAACAACCTTCATTAAAACTCTGGAATTATTCCAAAAAATAGCAAACCAACTGAATCTCAAGGAAACAGACTTAAAAAACCAATGGGACACATCAATTCCCAAACTTATTGACAATGCAATAATAGGGTACAATAATTTTAATGATAAAAAATTTGGTGTGAAAACATGATTTATTCTCATTCTCGGATTGAAAGTTTTTTTCAGTGTCCTTTGAAGTTTAAGTTTTGTTATATTGAGAAACCTAAAATTCCGTTGAAGGAAGGCATTGAGGCTTTTATGGGTTCAAGAGTGCATGAAACAATGGAGTATTTGTATAAGCTGGTTCAGAACACAAAAGTTCCTTCTGAAAAAGAATTAATTGAATATTATGATAAGCAATGGAAAGAGAACTGGAACGAAAATGTTGTGGTAACAAGAGCAGGTTTAGAACCAAAAAATTATTATGATTTGGGAATTAAATGCATTAAAAATTACTATGAAAAGAATCAACCGTTTAATCAGGGTTTGACAATTGGAATAGAAAAGAGGATTTTAATTAATTTGAATGACAATTATAAGCTTCAGGGGTTTATTGACAGGTTAGTGGAAAAAGAATCAGGCTGTTATGAAATACATGATTACAAGACTTACTCCAGTCTGCCCGAACAAAGTAAATTAGACCAAGACAGCCAGTTAGCCTTGTATGCTATTGGTTTGGAACAAGAATTCAATGACATTAAGTCAGTTGATTTGGTTTGGCATTTGCTTGTTTTTGGAAAAGAGTTAAGGAGTTCAAGAACAAAAGAAGAATTAAACCAGTTAAAAGAAACTACTATTGAAAGAATAAGGGAAATTGAATCTGCAAAAGATTTTCCTGCAAAGCCTTCTGCTTTATGTAATTGGTGTGCTTTTCAGTGTATTTGCCCTGAATTTAAGCACGAAATTGAAACAGAAAAACTTTCTTCAAACAAGTATTTGGAAGAAGAAGGCGTGGTTTTGGCAAACAAGTTCATTGAATTAAAAAACAAAGAAACAGAAATAAAAAAAGAATTGTATAACTTAAAAGAAGCAGTCATAATTTATGCTAAAGCAAAAGGGTATTCTGTGATTCAGGGAAGTGATGGAAAACTATCAATAAGGGAATCGGAAACAGTCAGGCTGCCAAAAAAGAGTTCAAAAGAATACAAAAAAATGGAAGACCTTTTGCATAAAATTAATGCTTGGAATGAAATAAGCTGTTTAGACCAAACAAAAGTCAAAGCTTTTTTAGCGAAAAACCCGAATAAACAAATTGAGGCATTACTTGAAAAAAGTTTCATTTCAGTTATTAAAGTAGGCAGGAAATAAAGGTTTTGTTTATGGAAACTGTGATATATGTTAATGGAAAAAAGTGTTTGGGAACAAACTTCAAAAAAGAAGAAGAATTAGAAAATTTAACCATTAAAAATTCAAAGATTCTTTTTGGGAATAAAACTATTTTTATTCAAAAAACAAAAATAAAAAATCAAGCGTTAGGGAACGCAGTTCCTGATGGTTTTTTGTTTGATTTAAGTGATGTGAATAATCCCCAGTTTTATTTAATAGAAATTGAATTAGCAAAACATGATTTTTATAAACATATTTTTCCGCAGATAACTAAATTTATTGCTTTTTTTAATAATTCAGAAAATAGAAAGAAATTAATTGATAGGTTGTTTGATTCTGTTAACAGCAATAAAGAGATTGAAGCACAATTTAAAAGCATTCTTGGAAAAAAGGAAATTTACAAAATTATTACTGATGCAATTGAAAACAGCCAGAACATAATTCTGATTATTGACAAAAATAAGATTGAAATTGATGAAGCAAAAAAAGCATATTCTGAATGGGACAGGTTAGTTAAAGTTGAATTGTTGAATCAATATAAGTGGGAAAAAGATGTTCTTCTGACTTTAACCCCTCCTTTTGAAGAAGTGGAAATTTCTGAAACAGCTTATACTGACATTAAAGAAAGATATGATGAGAATTATCATTTAGAGACTGCCAACGAAGAAATAAAAAGAGTTTATGAAAATATCAAAAACAAATTATCTGAATCAAATAAGGAACTAATTTTTAACCCTCAGCGTTATTATATTTCTATTAAAAAGAAAAAAAACTTTGCTTATATTCAAATAAGAAAAACAAAAATGCATATAGTTATTACTCTGCCTTATTCCAAAGGGAAAGAACTAATTAAAAGCCATAAAATTGCAGCGTTAAGTAAAAGCATTCAAAATTTTTACAATAGCGAATGTTTCAAATTAACATTAGAAAATTCAGATAATCTAAATGAAGTAATAAGCATTTTGAAATTGAATTCCAACAAATAATTCTGTTAAAACTAAAAAACCCATTTTATCTTCACAAGCCTAATAAGCTGGTTTTTTAAGGATTTTAAACTATCTTTTATTGGATGTTGATGACAAAGCACACTTTAATAGTCGGCAACTGCTCTAGCATGAAGGAAATACCAAATAACAGCGTTCATTTAGTGGTTACTTCCCCGCCATATTTTAATGCTCCTTTTGACTACAAAGAATTGTTTAAAAATTATAAAACATATTTAGAGCTTCTTAAAAGTGTGGCAAAAGAATTGTGCAGAGTGGTTGTTGACGGAAGAATTGTTGTATTGAATATTGACGATATGCTTGTTGACGGGGAAAAGTTTCCTATTGTTGCTGATGCTATAAGAATTTTTTTGGATGCTGGTTTCAGGTACAGAGACCGTATTGTGTGGAAGAAACCAGATGGTTATTTGAGGATAAGCAGAAGAAGCGGGGTTATTCTTCAGAACCCTTATCCAATGTATTTTTATCCAGACAATTTACTTGAAAGCATTATTATTTTTCAAAAAGGAAAATTTGATTATAAGTCAATATCAAAAGAAATTAGGGAAATATCAAAAGTTGATGTAAAAGAATTTCAAACCAAAAAATGGTATATGACTTTATGGGAAATGAATAATGTAATGCCTTCAGCCACTTTAGAAAAAGATATTGCAGCATTTCCAGATGAATTACCTTATAGGGCAATAAAACTTTTTTCTTATGCTAATGAAACTGTTTTAGACCCTTTTGCTGGTTCAGGAACAACAATGAAAATGGCAAGACAATTAAACAGGAACAGTATTGGAATAGAAATTAAAGAAGAACTTGTGTCTATAATAAAAAAGAAAACTGGTTTTGATGGGCAAAAAAAACTGGTCGCAAACAATGACAATTTTGAGTTAATTGTAAGAAAAAAAACATAGAAGTGATTTAATGAACATAATTGCAAAAATTACTGGAATAAAATACAAACCATTGCTTTGCAGAGAACTCAAAAAATATTCTTTAAGTGAACTGGAAACAGCATTATCAAAAGATGCAACTTTTATTCTTGAAGTAGATAACAGAAATCAGCTTGCAGTTAGTTATTGGGTTTCCGCAAAAAGAACCCGTTCTTATCCTTATGCAAGAGTTTATGATTCTCTTGGGTTTACTGGAAAAAAAGTCACAATAATTCCAATAGTAAAAGATGAAGGTTTTAGAGGTGACAGGGATTTTTTGCAGTGGGATACAATTTCTTTAATGAGTTTATTGGGCGTTTACGTCATTATTGCTTATTATACTGATGCAGAAAAAAACACAAGATTTGAAGATAAAATAACAAGCCAGCAGTATGACATTGAATATGTTAAAAATGAAATTCATAGTTTATTGGTTTATCAGTCTGATGCTCTTCACTGGAATATAATGCAAACCAGAAAAATCAAGGAAATTGCAGGCAAAGCATTAGATGCTTATGAAAAAATATCTAAAAAACTAACTGTTAGAGTTCATTCCAGACCATTAGCTGAAAAAAGAATAGAAGAAATTGTAAAAAGTAAAAATGCTTTTATGGATTTTTCCAGAGCACTTGCAAAGAGTGCACAAAAAAGAGAAAGCGGGACAACGCACAAAAATGAAAAAATTTTGTCTGGTAAGAAATCAACTTTAACGATTACAAATTATCTTGGAGGAAATTATTATTTTACTGCAGATGAAGCCAGACTTAAACAAAATAAAATTTTGTTAATTGAAGCAAAAAACACTAAAAACAGTAAACTGCCTGCAATATCAGACATAAAAGACGGTTTACTGCACATGATTCTTTTTACTAATTTAGAGCAAGTAAAAATAAATCAAAAAAAGTATTTACCTAAAGCTGTTTTGAAATTAACTACTGCCAAAAAATTCAAAATAAAAAATTACACCAAACTATTAGATTTGTTAAAAAAAGAAGCAAAAACAAACAAGTTTTTGATAGAACTAAACAATAAATTCATAAATTAAAAGTGAAAACATGACTGAATACACAAAGAAAGCAGCACACAGAGCAACAATAAAATCAAATGACGAAAAAATGTTGGAACAAGCAATAAAAAGAGGTTTTCCTAACTGCAAAGGAACTTATCCTGATTGCCCTGAAACTCCAAACAAAGAAATAATGCCTTGTAAAGATTGTCCAATATTAGAAGAAATATTGGGAAGAGATGTTTTTTGAGATGCTTTTTTATTAATTTCATAGGCAACTAACCCACAAAAGCTTTAAATTTGTAAAAATTACTTTTTTTTCAGAGGGGATAAAATTGGAAGTAAAAACTGTTGAAGTATTTTTTGAAATGAAAGAACATTACATTGACTCAAATTTTACTAAAGAAGATACGCTTAAAAATGGGGAATGGAATTCAGTTATTGTTCCAGAAAATAGATTGATTCTTCTTGCCAGAATTTTGTCAAAGAACGATTCTTTTTGGTATATGATTAGATTAGATGAAAAAACTTCTGATAAGGTTAAGATATATAAAGTTTCTAAAAAAAAGGAAAAAAGAAAGGAAAAGAGAAATGATGTTTTTAAAGATTTTAAAGGGCACTATGCAAAAAAAGACGGATGTGACGAAAGACTTTTTCACATTGATTTTTTTGATGAAAAAACAAATAAAAGAATATTTAAGGGCACTATAAAAATAGGCAAAAAAACAAGGCAGGGCACTATTTTATGCAATGCGTTTATAGTTAAACAAACACCTGACTAATTTTTTTATCTGCTATTTACTATACTGTTTTTTTACAGTAACTTTGCACATAAGTCCCGTTTAAGTTTTGCTTAAGCAGTTTACTATGAAAAACTGTGTTTTACTGTTAAGCATAATAAAATAACAGTGATTAATTGTTGAATTTTATTGAATTTTCTTTGATTTTAAGGCTAAATTTAGTTGTGTTTTTGTTGTATTTAATCAAGTGGCACTATTTTTTTGGTTGTTGAATCAAAAGCAAATTTTTTTCCTGTAACATCGTTTGCTAAACCAGCATAACCATATTTTCCTTCAGTTGCATCCAAAATAATGCATTTTTGGTTATCTAAACTGTAATAGGTAATTTCAGAAGTTTCTGGCAAGCTGGCAGTTAGATAACGAAATTGGTATTGGAGCTTTAATGATATTGTTGCTGTTTTGTTTGTGTTGTTTTGTAATACTATTCCTCCGTAATTTCCAAGATTTTCGCAGGTTTCGCTTATTGTTAAAATGTTTTTTTGTTCGCAGGAAGGATAATGGTTATACGTTTTTCCTTGAATCATTTTGTTGTATTCTTCTTGAGTTGAAACAAATTCAATGTTTAGTGGTTGGGATGAGTTAATTTCATATTTTATGTTTAAGCGTCTGTCTGTTAAAGCTTCCCCATTGCCTCCGAAAAATTGAAAGTAATTAGAGTTTAAGGTAAAAGATTGGTTTTTTTCTATTGTAAAAGTTAATCCGTTTTTTTGGTCAAAAGTAAATGTTATGTCAGAACTGTTTTCGTCAAGGTCTTTGGCTAACTGATTGCCATATGATTGATTAATGTAAGCCCAAAGTTTGTCAGTTTCTATCCCACAGGCAAGAGAATATGCGTGGTCTTCAGTCAAAACCAAATAAGTTTTTATTCCCAAATTCTCTAACAAGGAATTTAAAAGTATTGCAAAATCTTCGCAGTCACCACCGCCAAAACTAATAGTTTCTTTTGGTGATTGAATTAGTTCGTCTCTTTGTGGGTCGCTTCTGTATTTGTAATTTTCAACAATGTAACGGTATATTGTATTAACTTGGCATTCTTTGTCAGCTAAAGGGCAAGCCGAAACAATTTCAAAAGCTTTTTTTCTTAAATCCATGTTGTTTAATGCAATTTTTTCCAGATAAGGTTCTGCTTCATTCAGTTGTAGATTATCGCTTACTTTGTCTTGATTCTGGTCATTTTGTGTTTCATTGAATTCATTTTTTTCTTGAATATTTTCTGTACAGCCAGCTAACAATAAAATAAAAAGTAAAAAATAAGGGGTCTTCCTAAATGTCATACAATCAAACATTAGGACTTTCTTCTTTTTATATGTTTGTACAAATTTTGTACATTATTTTTGTACAATTTATTAGCGTTTTTTATGCCAACAAGCTGTTATTTTTAAGGTGCAAATGGAACTTGAAGTTGGTAAAAGAAAGGCTACATATAGGGTCAGGATTATTGATTTAGAGAGTGGAAAGAGCAAGACTTTTTCTATTTATCAAAGGGGAAAAAAGAAATCGCTTTCTGAATTAACTGCTAAAATAATTGAAACTTTTAGGCAATAGACTTGAATTAGGTTTTAGAGTCTCTTATTGGCATTAAGCAGAAGAATTTTTGTTCTACTTCGAAGCGGAAGTTTGGTTTTTTTCTGCAGTCTTTGCAGACAAACTTTTTTTGTCTGTGGTTGCCTAATCCTATTGTTAGGCTGTAGCGTTTTATTTTAGTTCTGCCGCAAAGACAGCAGGGCTGAAAGGCATTCTTTAAAGTTTTTGTTTTCTTGTTTACTCTTTGCATATTCCATCACTTTGAGTTGGTTTTGAATGTTGTTTTTGGCTTTTTTTTATTTCCATTAATTCATAAAAAATTGGAAATGATTCAGAAAACTCTTTTTCGTTCATATTAGCCAATATTTCTGCGATTTCTTTTGAATTCATTTATAACCACGTAATTTCTATTCTCCGTTAAAAACTACAAATAAACAAGGGCGAACTGTTTT
>Ga0210057_1007484_pt1 | contig 13219 bp, 17 predicted proteins | sample CryGeyCG2114_010_2_FD_183968 | JGI IMG/M metagenome (GOLD analysis project Ga0210057, IMG submission 183968) | Groundwater microbial communities from aquifer - Crystal Geyser CG10_big_fil_rev_8/21/14_0.10 (SPAdes) (version 2) | ecosystem: Environmental > Aquatic > Deep subsurface > Groundwater ... | reverse complement strand
TTAACTTGTCAATCAAGGGTTTGTGTTTGCCTTTATTAACCAGCCCTCGCCAGTGCATTTCACCGAGGTAAAAAGGATTTTTAAACATTTCAATCATTTTGCTGTGAGCAATCCGGCCACCCCGGACCGAGGTCAAACCTCGCTTGAACATGGCGTCTCTGACCTCAATGACTGAGTGATCACCGGTGGCATACATTTTAAAGGCTTCCTGAACATATGAAGCTCTAATTTTATCGACGATAATAATCCGTTTCTTTTCGTCTTTTGGATCGCCGGCGTTTAAATAGCCGATTGGGGTTAGTGTCGGCCACCAGCCGTCCCAGAATTTTTGTTCCAAACTTTTTAAGGTTTTTCTGGCCGTAATCTGCGACTGAAGCTGGTTGACGCCGGCAATGACTAAATCCATGAAGTTGCCTTCGGGCGAGTCGGAGATGCCGGGCTGGGAGACGGAAATTAGCTCAACGCCATTCTTTTTTAGCAAGGCTTTAATGGTGAGATGGTCATTGGCGTTTCTGGCCAGCCGGTCAGTGTCTTGGATAAAAATGGCTTTAACGGTTTTGTCTTCCTGGACTCTGACTAGCATATCCTGCAACCCGGGACGATTCATGTTGGTAGCTGATCGGCCCGGGTCTTGGTAGACGCCATCTGGCGCCAGTTTAAATTTGTCGCCTTCTTCAATGGCACGCTTGCAGAGTTTAAGCTGGGTGTTTAAGGAATGATGGCCGTCTTCGGCCTGTTCTTCGGTTGAGACCCGGCAATAGATTAAGGCATGTTCCATACTGATTTTATTTTAATTATTTTGTATCCTTAACTTTGGGTAATTAGTGCGAATTAGCAACTTTGATTTTTGTATAATTAGCGTTAATTAGCAGCGTTGATTTTATATCGGTTAGCAAACCAATTTTTACTCTATTTTTACAAATTAGCAATGTTGAAATTTGAGTAATTAGCGCGAATTAGCCAACCTGTATTTTATGCATTAGTATGCGTTAGCCAGGCTTGATTTTAGTAATTAGCAGGGTCAACCCAACCCTATGCTATAGCCCACGACAAGTCAAATTCAGTTGCCCACAGATTAGTTTTTCTCCAAACACCGCAATTAACTGTAATTTATTGTAAGTAAGTGTATTTATTTTGGGCGTGGCCCGTTGGGTTGTGTTGGGTTTTGCCGGGTTTAAGTGTATCTATTCTTTTTCGCTTTTTTGGTGTGTTCTAGTGTTGGTTAGTGTCTTTTGGTGTATCTATTCTTGCTTGGCTTTCCCGGTTTAACTCATGGAATCTTTCCATTACTTCATTTTTTTCTTTCGGCCGTAATTTTTGAAAGGCTTTGCGGACCGGCAAACTGACGTAATTCATTGCGTCTTGTTGCCGATTGTTGCTGTTTAGTGTATTTATTCTTTCCTGTTTATCCTGAAGTTTTCTGATCAGAATCTGGTCATCGGCGTATTGATTATAGGCTTCTCGCAAAAATCCTTTCAATCTGAACCATGACTTGACTGTATCGAGAGTCACTCCAACTTCGCTGGCGATTTTTTCATAGTGAGCGCTTTGCCATTTCATCTCAATTGCTTGTTTGTGCCACGGTCTTAAATAAGTAAGTTTGGGCATATTAGAGATTTAATAAAGTATTAAAGTATGCGCCTTTATTTTTTACCTTATCGTTTGGCTGATCCATCACTGATTGGTAGACACTTTCAATTTTTGTCAGTCCGTGTTTTTTTAAAGCTGACAGGATAAAAGCCATATCTTTTTCTCCCAAGTCTTTGGCAATCTCCCAGCATCTCTGATCCTCGTAAGTTTTGGGATTAAAATTCCTTACTGGCTGACGAGTCGATCGCTTATTATTATTTTCCTTTTCGTTATCGTTATTAGGACTTCTGCCAAGGGTATTTTGGGAACCAAGAGAAAATTGCTCTATTAAAAGGTTTTTGCCGTCTTTTAACTTCTGCCGGATATCGCCAACCTCTGTCGGCACTTCTGCCAGACTTCTGTCATCAGTAACGTTTTGACTTCTGCCAGACTTCTGCTGGAAGCGATATTCGATGTCCATAAAAGTGCCATCAGATAAGGGGTAACTGGCGATATCCACATTGAACGAACTTCTGCGGCCTTGCTGTATGGCAAACCATATCCACTTTTTACGCTTAAGGTTTAACATCAGCCGGTTGACCATGTTTTTGGAATACTTTTCCTTGAAGTCTTGGGACAGACCGGCGTAGCTTACCTGGGCCCGGCCGTTTCGGGGATTAGCGTTGATCCAAAGCCAGACAAGGACTGAATATTCTTCAAAACGCAAAAAACCATCCACGAGGGCGGTTTTTATGCTTCGGGGCAGTTTAACATAGTCGTTATTGTCTATCTTCAAATTTTCCATATTTCATACTCATTTAGTGATTCAACTGACTGCGTCGTTATACATCAAAGACTTCAGCTCTTTAATGGCGGCAATAAAGGTTCGGGGTTCAACTTTGGCTTGGTTATTAAAAAAATCATCAAGCAGTTTTTGCCGGTTCTTTTGATCGAAAAAAATAAAGCAAAAACGCTGGGGATTGGTTTTGTTTATGCCTAACAATTTAAAATCGCTAGCCAATAGATACGCGGCCGTGTAAAAGTCAGTGGTGGTAAATTTTTCCGGTTGTTTTTTCATACTGATTTTGATTATTTTCTAATTTTTTTGATTTTTGCCAGTCCAGTTGCTGGACTAAAATCTCGGCCAGTCTTTGGGCGACTAAATCCTCAATCTTTTGGATGTCCAGTTTGATGTTGGGCCGGGGCATTTTTGGTTAAACAAAAAAATCAAAGCTTAATTATGCTTTGATTGTATCTTATGACTCGGTGAGTCAATTACGACCCGGATGGCTTTGCGATTTTAATATAGTCTTTTTACGGTTTTTTCATCCCAAACAAACAAATTGTCATTAATGTCTAAATCCTCTTTGATTCGGTTATTTACCCGATACATGGTGTCTTGAACCGTTCGTTTGTTTCTTTGCATCTGTTTTTTGTTATCAAATGATGGCTCTAATCCGGTTATTTCCTGATAAACTATTGTCCAGTCGACCGGTTGACTGGCCGGGTATTTAAACATGGCCCGACAAAAAAACTGTTCGTTTTTTGATGCCGGAAGCAAAACGCCAAAGTTGCCTACTTTAACCGCTATTTCCTTGTCATCGTAGCTGACGACCTGACCCTTTAGGCCAGCCGGCTTATTTGGCAATTTTACTTCTTGGTATCTGGGTTTTAGCCGGTCGTATTCTCTGAGTAGAATATCGTGGCTGGGGGAAAACAAATCAAAATAGTCGGTTTGTTTTTTAAAGTCTTGAATCGCTTGTTTCTTTTTTAAATCATTGAGTAAGTTAACCTGATCTTCTGGTGATAGGTCCGCTGAAAAATTTAACATTAGCTTGCTTGATTTTGTATTAGTGCTCCAGGCAGTATCAATAAGGTTTAAGATGTCCTCAATGAAGTTAAGTTGGGCTAAATCTTTTTTCATATTTCATATTCATTTTGATTTTAGTATACAAAAAATGATTATATCAGTCTGTCCATTTATGCTAATCAGTCAAAAATCCTAACGGGTTATATTTGATGGCTAACGTACTCAATTAAGGTAAAAGCCATGCGTTTAAAGCAAAGATGGGCTCGCCAGAGTTCTTGACGGGTCGGTTGGCGACCCAATAACTCCGCCAGCGATTTATGAGTAACCGAGAGCAACCCTTGCTCGTCATGATCATGATTTTTTGGTTTTTCTAAATCAATTAATTTAATCATATTTTTCATATTACAAAAATATTTCTAATAATTCTTCTAAATTACTGACCGTAAAATCAATATTATCGACCGCCTCCCTGTCTTCCAGTTTAAACCAAACCGTGGTCATACCTAGCTTTTTTGCCGGGAGCAGCCCTCTTTCAATATTGTCATCAATAATGGCTGATTTTTTAGGATCAGCGCCAGTGGCTTTAAAAATGGCTTGGAAAAATTTCGGGTCTGGTTTTCTTAAATTAAAATCTTCAGAGACATCTTGAAATTTAAAATATTGTAAAACTCCCGCTTGCTTTAATTTTTCCTTAGTGGCAACTGGCTGGTTGGCCAAAAGCCCTAGGTTATATTTCTCTTCTAAGTTTTTAACTATTTCTTGTGCCTCTGGCCTGACAAAAGACGATTTACCGCCATCCCAATTGGTTTTAATAAACTCAAGGGATTTATTGACCTGTCTATCATTTTTTAAAGTCAGCTTAAGCATATTGGCAGTTAAACTGCCTAACATAGCGCTGGCTTTTGGCCTGACTGCCAAAATATCTGGCCGGATTATTTGGGGATTATATGTCTTAACTGCCTGTAAAATCAAACTTAGTCGCTGATTCTCGTATTGGGTTTCATCCAATAACACGCCGCCGGCGTCAAAGAATATCCAATTAATTGTTTTAGTTAATTTCATTGTTTATATATTCAATGACTTTATCATCAATGGTATTACAAAATTTACCCTGATCTATTTCGTTTTGTAAATCTTTTACGGAAAGCCATTTTATTAATTCAACTTCGTTTTTATCCAATCGTAAGCTACCAACTTCACCATCCCATTGCAAAATATATGTCTGAGAAAAATGTTTGTGCTTTTTATTTTTCTTTACGCCCAGTGAAATTAATTGGTTTGGCCCAATATCCAAACCGATCTCTTCTTTTGTTTCCTGTACTGCTGATGCCAAATAACCCTGCCCGGACTTGAGATGACCACCGAAAAATGACATCCATTTACTTGGATTAACATCTTGGAGAGCAGACCTTAACTGGCACAAAATTTCTTTTCGGGAATTAGTAATCCAAATTTGGGTTGCCCTATGCCAATACTGCACGCTGGCGTGAACCTCTTTTCTTGATTTAGTAAAACCAAGTGGTTGATTGTTTTCGTTAAAGATGTCGAATAGTTCTTCGGACATTTTATTTAAATGATTTTATTACCAAGTCTTTAACCTCTTGGGGCTTTAAATTGATTTTAGACAAATCAGAAATGTTTACCCATTCTAATTCGTACTGGCCTATATAATTAGAATTTGGTTGATATTCCGGGCCCTTGCCGGTTCCAAGTTCGCCACCAATAATGTCGGCCGTAAAAAAATATTCAGTTATGCCTTCCATGCCTGGTTTACTTGATTTCCTCTCTAAAAATAGTTTATTTACCTTGATATCCAAGCCCAACTCTTCTTTGATTTCCCTCACTAAAGCAGTTTCTTTTGTTTCGCCAATCTCAATACCACCGCCAGGAAAAACCCAATAGGTTTCATTGGGCTTTACTCTTTTGAGTAAAATTATTTTGTTGTCTTTAATTATAATTGTCCTGACCCTTTCTGCCATATTCTTTGGATTAGAATTTTTCATGCTTATAAATTTAGACTAATTATCAGCCACATGCTTTATTATATTAATTACCGCTTGCTCGTGTTTGGCAAAGCCATGATTGGCACCCTTAATTATTTTGACAGTGATATTTTTACCAATAAGCCTTTCTTTAAACCACCTAACTATTTCGGGGAGTGGCCGATCCAAATATTCATCTTTTTCGGCGAAAACCAAAAGTATCGGCACAGCCACTTTCTGTAGCGTAGTTGGCCGGCGCGATGGCGTGGCGTAGCAAAATATTTCTTCTTTACTATTTGGGGTAAATAGGCTTAAAAATCTTTGGGCATCATGGAGTTGAGGCCAGATTTCTTGAGGCAGAAGCTGATGGCCTTTACCGGCTTTCACTAATTTACGGGCGACAGCTTCAACCCTTTTAATTGTTTTTTTGTTAAAAGTAATGGCATCGGCGTAATCGCTGATCGGACATAACAGAATAACTTTAGCAACCTGTTTTTGGTTTTTAGTTTTAGCCAAATAGTAAACTGCCTTTTGACAGCCGGTTGAATGGCCAACCAAAATAATTTTTTTAAATCCTTGTTTTCTACAAAAATTAATTGCACCTTGGATATCGTCAACGCAATCAGTAAAAACCTCGTGGGCCGCACCGGCTAAAATCTTAGTGGTTTTGCCCTTCTTATCTACATGCCTAAGGCTAGATATTTTATCATGGCCGCGATTATTAAAAGTCAAAACTGAAGTTTTACTGTTGACCAATTTGTAGACTAAACTTGACCAAAACATAGCACCACCCAGGCCGTGAATAAAGATAATCGTTTGTTTTGACTTGGGAACGAAAAACCAAAGACCATCGAGCTGGAATCTTTTTAGAGTTGAAAATCTGACTGGTTGGCAATTCATATATTTTATAATTTTAATCAACAAATCTACACAATTACTCACGTCTTGCTTAATAAATACCGCTCGGCAAAGCGCATGTTTTTGCCAAAATTGTTATCCATCTTCAATACCTTAAAATTATATTTTTTTGCTTGATCTTGAAAAAAGAGACCTAACTCGGCTACCATCTCGGCAATTTTCATGTAGGTATTATAATCTTTAGTTTTTTGCACGAACCAATCGGTTTTTGATGAATGATTGATACTACCTGCGATTATGTTTTCTATATTTGTTTTCGTTAAAAATATGGCTTTAATATTTTTACTGCCATATTTTTTCTTTAGTATTGAAACCAGTTTTGGGTGGATGTGATATCCCTCCAATATAAAGCTACGACCCTCATATAATTCACAAGAAACCAACATGCTGATTGCCTTCCAAACTGCTCGCGACTGCTTGATATATGCCCTCGCTATTTGCTTGGGAGTAAACTCGGTATACATGACATCGTTACTTTTTTTAGTCTGTCTTCTCATCACGCTTTTGGGAAACGTTTTGTTAAAATCAGAAGAGCTGATACACTCTGACACTATTGACTCGATCGTATCTGTTGCCAGCCAGGGAATGCTCAATTGCCTACTTAAAAATTGAGCTAATGTTGTCTTACCGCAACGCGGTGAACCACCAATAAGGTAAATCATAGTAATTTTAGTATAGCAAAAAAGCTATATAATTAGTATAATTCTGATATATGGATTATAAACTAAAAATCTGCTCCAAGGGTTCACGGAAATCAGGCCAAGAGTTTATAGAGGAAACTAAGTATTTAGCCTCAATTGTTGATTGTATTGAGATTGATTTTAATTACCCGCATGATAGTAATTTTAAAAAAGAAATTATTTTTTTAAAGAAATTACAAACCGACAGAAAAATTAATTACACCGTTCATACCCAATATCTTAATGGCAGTTTGAATGATTTTAACGACAAAATAAGGTTGGAAACAATTAAACAAGTCTACGATGCGATTGATAACGCCAAGGTTATTAACGCTAAAATCGTCACGTTACACCCGGCTCTTGAACCGTATGGATTAAAGTTAAAAAAAAGGAAACAGCTTGAGTTGGATGCTTACAAAAAAATCGCCGCTTACGCTAAAAGAAAAAATATCAAGATTGGGTTAGAAAACGAAGCCCAGACTTGCTTTTGGTTCCCCGACCGAGCCTGTAAGTTTGAACTACTATCACAAATAATTAAAATGGTTAGTCAATCTAACTTCGGTCTAACCCTTGATATTGGACATGCTAATGTTAGTGGGCAAAATTACCTGTTGGCCATTAAAAAGTTTGGTAAAAAGATATTTCACATTCACGCTCATGATAACTTAGGCTCCCCTGAAAAAAATCTACTGGTATTTGATCGGCCAGACCCTCATCTAGCGCCGGGAAAAGGTGGAATAAATTGGGTGGAATTGATTAAGATCTTAAGACGGGTTGGATATAATAACTATTTTGAGCTTGAGTGTGAGATACATGAAATGGCAGAAGCGGTTGAATATATAAAAACCTGTAATTAAAATCAAACAAATAAAATAGACTAGTTTCCCTTATGATAAAATTCATTAGATATAAACAAAAAAGCCATTCATATAATGATGGCTTTCGTAAAATAGACTTTTTCATTTTATCCTATTAAGTAGCTGTGGCTCTCAAGATATAACATACATTCCCTAATGCATTCAACAAGTTGGTAATTAATAACCTCATTTAATTCTATCCATCTGAATTCGTTATGCTCGCGCTTACTTATTGTGATTTCTTTCAGATCGATATTTGTTTTTGCCAAAAAGATGAGGGTGATGAATTGTTTATTTTTCTGGGTATCAATGTTAGAAACACAATAGAATAATTGCGGATCCCTTAGAGTTAAGCCTGTTTCCTCCCATATCTCCCTTTGCGCACCCGAAATTGGATGCTCGCCATCTTCCAGTGTTCCTCCGGGAAAATCCCAATAATCTTTAAGCGGGTCTCCCTCTTTGGCCCTCTTTAAAATCAAAATTTTCCCTCGGTTAATTACTAAAGAATGGACTATTATTCCTTTTTCCATGTTAAACCTCCTTACGAAATGTAAATGTACAATTATTCTATAATTATATTAAATCAATCATTTAATATAGTCAAGCTCAATGATTGATGCTAAGGATGATTTACTCTTGACAAATTCGTACATTTTGTGATATTTTTATATGAAACAATAGATATTAAGAAGGGTCTGAATTGTACCTTGAAAAAGACAAAAAGGAGATGGCTATGGAAATCAACGGCAATTATTCTATTGACGAAAAAGGACGTTTGGTCCGTAAGGTTGTTTTGAATGGTAAGAATCGCCGGTACTATGTTGGAAACAACATTCAGGGATTCATCGAGGTTGATGCTGGAGGTGAATATGTTGTAGTTCAAAATGAAAAAAGGTATTGGCGAGGAATTTCTGTCCCATTTCCAGATAAGCTTCTCTTGCTTAAGGATTTCAATCTATGTATCTTTAAACCTGACAGCGTGGAACGAGGTCTCGTCAAGGATATAAGATCAATAATCACTAATTCTTTCGAAATCCTTGTTGAAAGGTTACTGACCTTGGATCAACAAATGATATTCCGACTTTACCCATATTTTTTTGAGAAAAGCTGGGAGGACAATCTTTTGAAATATATGACTTCTGGAATGTCACATTGTTTATTGGTTTCCGGAGCCGATATTTTTAGAGAACTCCCAAGGATTAGAAACTATATACGATTCAAATATGAAAGCAAGGAGAGTCAGCACCCTATTGTAAATCTGGTTCATTGTGCCGACAACAAAGAAAATGCGATCCGTGAGTCGCTAGTATTTTTTAAGCAAGAAGAACTTGCCGCCATGGTCGGTTTCTTTGAGTAGGGTATTGGCGAACAACCAATACCCTTTTTATAAACTTTTTATAAATATGAAAATAATTATATATTTATTCATTTTTCTGTCAGCTTATTGGATTGTGAGGATATTAATTTCTTTTTTTTGGATAAAAAAATTGAAAAAAAATTTTCACAGCAGTAAACAAAACACTGCCCGTTCTTTTATTTTAGTCATTCCTGTCTTGAATGAAAAAGATGTAATTCTTGCCACGATAGACTATTTTTTAGTTTTAATAAAGCCGTTCCCTGGATCCAAATTATTAATTGTCACAACAGAAAAAGAAAACAAAATTTATGAGCAGAAAAAAAAGTCAGCTAGAGAACTAATTAACAGGGGGATAAGGGACGAAATAATTTCATTGATTAAATCAGATTTTGCTAAAGATTTAAGTTATTTATTAGACATTGGTTTGCTGAAAAATAAGGCGATGGAGATTATTAATGGCGACAAGAACACTATTGATGTTTTAAATGGGGTGCATAAAAATGATGTCATAATTATTCATTACCCATTCACTTTCGGAAAAATGGCTCATCAACTTAATTTTTGTTTAAAGCTATTAATAAATAAGGGAGTATGGACTAATGAAATTCTGGGGATATATAATGCCGATTCTCGTCCTGAGCAGGAAACACTTTTTTGGTTGAATAAAAAAGGTGTCGGTTCCGGATTAATCTTCCAGCAATATGGTAATTATTTTGGCAATATTTATTCAATTATGAAGGAGGGATTTTTTCGTAAAGCCACGTTACTTTCATCAAGTATTTGGCAAAATCGATGGAGCGTAGGTTTTGAGATATTTAATAATCTAAAACAATTTATTTTTCCTTATAGAAATATTATGGGAGGAAAATTTTTATACCCATTAAATTATTGCATTGGACATGGGCTTTTTTTTACTAAGGATATTTTTGAAAGACAAAATTTTTCTGAGGACACTCATAATGAAGATGCTATTTTCGGATTAAGGTTGAGCTACGAAGAAAAGAAAATCTTACCATTGCCTTTTTTTGATTTTTCCGATTCACCTAATTCTATAAGAAGTTTATTTTTTCAAAAATCTTCTTGGTTTTTGGGGCCATTCCAGGCTCCGTTGTACTATAAAAAACTAAAGGCCAAAATTACCGGGGTTAATAAACTTAAACTTTTTTTATTATCAGGGAAACTTTTTTTTCATGCAATTTTTTGGTTGATCGGGCCTAGTTGTTTATTACTTCTTTTTTTGAATGCATTAATAAATTTAGATTTTAAACTATTTTTGCTATGTTATTTCTGTTTCTTGGTTTTACCTGGCTTTTTGACTTATATACTTTTTCCGAATAAAAAAATCAAAGCAATGGAAGTTTTGTTCTTTTTAGTCATTGGCTCTTTTTCCGCTTATATAATTCACGGCGCATCTGCATATTATTCTATTTTCCTTACTATAAGGTCAATATTTACGAAAAAAGAAATTGATAAGTATAAAACCAAAATATTAAGAAATTAAGCGTGTTAACCCCTTTTCTTTTAAATACACGACGCAGGAACCAAGGTAATCTACGGTTGGATATGATTTTATTTCATCTAACTTTACCCAAGAATATTCACTGTGCTCCTTGAGGTTGATCTTTATTTTTTTCTTTTCAGTTTTACTAAGAAATACGAGGGTGACAAATTGCTTATTTTTTTCTTGATCAATGGTGGAATGACAATAAAAAAGATGGGCTTCCTTTAATTCTAAGCCCGTTTCTTCAAGAACTTCACGTAGAGCACCCTCTTCCGGCAATTCTCCATTCTCTAGCGTCCCCCCTGGTATATCCCATATTCCCCCAAGATAAGACCCTTCGACCCTCTTTAAAATCAAAAGTTTATCATTATTTATGACTGCAACGTGAACGATTAAACCTTTATCCATAGATTAAAATTATTTATTTATCATTACCGCATATTGTTATATAATATATATTATAATACCATTAAAGTAAAGGCATGAAAAATCAAAAAATTAAGATAAAATTAGTTTTTTATAGGACTCTTTTTTCTCAGTCAGCCGCCTCTTTAACGATGGGCTCCATGGCTGCTTTTTTGCGTCAACATGGTTTCAATTGCGATCTATGTCTGTTGGAAAGACAAGGATTACATAATGCAGAAAAGATATTACAGGGGTCCGAGGAAAAAATAATATTTGCTAAACCAAATTTTAAAGATCATATTCTTTTACTGCCATTGCTTGCTGAGCTTAAAAAACAAAAAAAGGTTAACCAAATTTTTTTATGTGGTCCTTATGCCTGTCTTAATTATATCTCCATGATGAATAAACTACCATGGTTGGATGGAATTCTATTCGGTGACACCGAGGAAACAGCTTTAGATTTAGCAAAATTAGTTGTTGCTAATAAAAAAATTACTTTTAGAAATTGTCCTGGTGGGGTTTGGAGAAAATCAAATGACAAATGTTATTTCAATTTTGTCCCGAGGCGTCGCAAATTTAGGCTCAATAGTTTGCCCTTTCCAGCCAGGGATATTGAAATAATGGAAAAAGGCTCCTACGCCAATATCGAAAGCTCGCGTGGTTGTAATGGTGAATGTAGTTTTTGTCATGTCCCTATGGTTTCTAATATTTCTGGTTGCACGAGTATTGATTATCGATCTCCGAAATTAGTTGCAGATGAGATGGAAATGATTTATAAAACACTTAAGAAAAAATTTTTTATTTTCAATGACAGTTGCTTTTGGCGTAACAAATTTGATAATGTCAGAATTTTAGAATTTTGTAATGAGATTAAAAGAAGAAAATTGCCGATAAAATTTTATATTTATTTGAGAAGCCACCCAGAAATGCCAGATGAAATTTTAACAGCACTACGCCGAGCCGGATTGGCTAGAATTTTTTTAGGCATAGAAAACGTTTCCACCAGAAGTCAAGAGGTACTGAATAAAAAAATCGCAATTAATGCTTACGAGTCGGCTAAAAAGAAATTTGATAAATACGATATCAATATCCACATCGGCTACATAGTAGCTGAACCGTATTCAAAATTATCTGCTATAGTCGATAATTTAAAGTATTTAAGAACGATTGGAAAACTTTTTCGACTTGGCACGATTTTGGAACCAATAAGAGTTATCCCCGGATCTCGTTTTCATAAAAGATTAATTGAAGACGGCCTACTTAAATCCGACGCCGATTTCAATGACATAACTTATGGCTATAAATATAAATATCGCGAATCTGATCGATTCATGGGTGGAATTAAGGATATTTTTGACAAAATTAGTGACGAAGCCTATGAATTTGAATATTTTTGTACCACGGCATTTTTATTAAAAAGTTTGCTTTGCCAAATAAATAAAGCAAAATATGTGAATATTGCTAAAGATTTTTTAACACTAAAAAAAATGACTGAGACGGCAATGGATGATTTGCTTGATTTCTTTCTTAATTATATAAATTTGATTTCTGCTAAGAAAGATAAAACAACGGCCTTTAATAATTTAAAAGAAAATTTTTTATTAGATTTTAAAAAAAATCATGTCGCTATTAAAGTTAAGTATTCTGACATTATAAATAAAATAAAACTTTGCCATGCAGAAGAGGTTGTAAATTGTATTTATACTGGTCTTGATAGAATAAGTTAAAATAGATTAATTTATGAAAGCAATTATTCTTAAAGCGCCAAGAAAGTTGGAACTTAGGGAAATTCCAAATCCTGTTTTTGGAGAATACGAAGTTCTTTGTTCAATAGAGGCTTCGGCGGTTTGTAGCGGTACTGACAGGCATATTTTTAATAATGATTATCCTTTTAAGGTAAATTTTCCAGTGGTGATTGGCCATGAAGCAATTGGTAGAGTTGTGGCTTGCGGAAAAAAAGTGAAGTATTTCAAACTAGGTGATCTTGTTTCCAGAATTAATAATCGGCTACCGGAAGGTTGTGGGATTAATTTATTATGGGGAGGAATGGCAGAATTTGGGATAGCTGTTGATTGGCAGGCAATGAAAAAAGATGGTTTAAATAAAGATCTTTGGAAAAAATTTACAGCCAATCGTGTTT